>Ga0233414_10000035_pt1:0-5000 | contig 62846 bp, 66 predicted proteins | sample Na_anoxic_10_MG_FD_189020 | JGI IMG/M metagenome (GOLD analysis project Ga0233414, IMG submission 189020) | Seawater microbial communities from Saanich Inlet, British Columbia, Canada - Na_anoxic_10_MG | ecosystem: Environmental > Aquatic > Marine > Inlet | place: Canada: British... | reverse complement strand
CATCTAATCGACTACATACTTCCGAAATTTTAACTCGTAAATCATAGTTTAATTCTACATTTGGTAATAATTTTTGAGCTGCAACAATTCGATCACGTAGTTCTTGTTGTTGTTCTGCATAATTATCCAACCAAACGTCTGGTGTTTGGTCAAATGATGTACGTTCTTCTACAACTTTTACACGTAATAAAGGATCTTTTACTGTTCGAATTTCAGCATGCATACCAAAACGATCTAATAATTGCGGTCGTAACTCACCTTCTTCAGGGTTTCCCGAACCAACTAATACAAATCTTGCTGGGTGGCGAATAGAAATACCTTCTCGTTCAACAGTATTCCAACCAGATGCTGCTGAATCTAGTAAAATATCAACTAAATGATCATCCAATAAATTAACTTCATCGACATAAAGTAATCCACGATTTGCTTTTGCTAGTAAACCTGGTTCAAAAGCTTTTATACCGTCAGTTAAAGCTTTTTCAATATCGATTGTTCCACAAACACGATCTTCTGTAGCACCTAACGGAAGATCAATCATCGGAATTTTAATAAGTTCAGTTTCTAAACTTTCGTTATTTTGGATAGCTTGTTTTACCTCATTTCCCATTAAATCTAAATCAGATTTGTGAGAGTTAAACGGATCATTTTTTACTACTTCAATTTCAGGTAATAAATCTGCAATTGCTCGAATTGTTGTTGATTTTCCAGTACCACGATCGCCCATGATCATAACGCCACCAATTTTTGGATCAATAACATTTAATTGTAATGCTAATTTCATTTCTTCTTGTCCAACAATTGCTGTAAACGGGAATACTGGACTAGAAAACTTCTTTAAATCTTTTGCTACCATAATTTGTAATTAATTGTATAAAGTTGATAATTTGTCGATAATGATAAAATAATTTAGTTAAATTATTTTGATCATTACCAATTCTTCAAGATCTAGGATCTAAATTAAATTTTAAATTTAAAAAATTTAACTATAAAGGGTTGCTCCCAAACGAATTGCTAAAACACTTGCAACTACAGCAATTACCAATGCTGTATAAACTTGAGAATCATAGATCATATTATACTCCCTTAATTTTTTATTATTTAAATTTATATACTTTTTTGATTCTAAGGAATAGAAATTTGTTAAAGATAAATGAGTCTGAGTAAATATAGAAATTAAATTGAAAGATATAAAAATCATTTCAATTTAATTTAAGTTTAATTTATTACCAACTTGATTTAGTTACACCTGGTAATAAACATTGATGTGCCATTTCTCTTAAGACATGGCGTGAAACACCAAAATCACGGTAATAACCACGTGGTCGACCGGTTTTCCAACATCTATTACGAATTCGAATTTTCGCACTATTTCGTGGTAATTTTTGGATTTTTGAATGAATTTCTAATTTTAAATTAAAGTCTTCAGTTGTTTTATATTGTTTTAATAAATTTTCACGTTTAGTGTTATATTTATTATTTAATTTGATACGCTTTTTCTCGCGTTCAATCATACTTTTTTTTGCCATAGTTTTTCCCTAATTTTGAAATACTTAAAATAAATTATAATTAATTTCGATTAATAAGATTGAAAAAGCTTTTTCAATCTTATTATATATGTATATTCTAAGTATATTCTATATTTAGATTAGCTAGATAGCAATATATTTACGTTTAATTTTTTAAAACAATTATAACTTTTAATTAAATTTTGAAATATATGGTGCATTTTTCTGTGGTAATACAGTATAACTGCTTAATAATTCACGGAATTCTTCACCATCCATTGTTTCAATATCAAGTAAACGCTCAACAACTAAATCAATAATTACTCGATTATCAGAAATAATTTCAACAGCTTTTTGTTCACAATAATTGATGATTTTACATACTTCATCATCGATTCTATCAGCGATATTTTCAGCATATCCTGACTCTTGTGTCATATTACCACCAAGGAATACTTGACCTGTATTCTCATCTTCTAATGCCATTGGTCCAATATTTGACATACCAAATCTTGTAACCATCTGACGTGCTAAGTTTGTTACTTGTTGTAAATCACTACTTGCACCAGTTGTTACTTCTGGGTCACCAAATACAACTTGTTCTGCAGCTCGACCACCTAATGTTCCAATGATTCGAGCTAATAAAGCCGAACGTGATAATAAACTTTGATCTTCTTCCGGTGTAAACCATGTTAAACCTTTAGCAGCACCACGTGGAACTAATGTAATTTTTTCAACTTCATCATGAGATTTTAAAACTGAACCAGTAATAGCATGACCAACTTCGTGATATGCAATTAAACGTTTGTTTTTTGTATCTTCAAGTGGCGTACCTGCAATACCACCAATAATTCGATCTGCAGCTTCGTTTACTTCTTGTTTCGTAATACTTGTTTTTTTATAGCGAGTGGCTAAAATTGCTGCTTCATTTAATAAGTTAGCTAAATCAGCACCTGAGAAACCTGGTGTTCGATTTGCTAATTGAACTAATGATACATCTTCACTTAATGGTTTATTACGTGCATGAACTTTTAAAATACCAACTCGGCCTAAACGATCTGGTAAATTAACTGTTACTTGACGATCAAATCGACCGGGACGTAATAATGCAGCATCTAAAATGTCTACTCGGTTTGTTGCACCAACAACAATTACACCTTTATTTTCTTTAAAACCATCCATTTCAGTTAAAAGTTGGTTTAAAGTTTGTTCACGTTCATCATTACCACCACCAACACCAGCTCCTCGTTCACGACCAACTGCATCGATTTCATCAATAAATACAATACATGGAGCATTTTCAGAAGCTTTTTTGAATAAATCACGAACTCGAGCCGCACCAATACCAATAAACATTTCAACGAATTCTGAACCAGCAACACTGAAGAACGGTACATCAGCTTCGTTTGCAATTGCTTTAGCTAATAAAGTTTTACCTGTACCCGGTGGGCCTACTAATAAAATACCTTTTGGAATTTTTGCACCTACAACAGTATATTTTTCAGGTTCTTTTAAGAAAGAAACAATTTCTTCAAATTCAGCTTTTGCTTCATCAATACCTGCGATATCAGCAAACCCAACACCTGTATCAGGACGTTTTTCAAATCGAGCAGTAGATTTACCTAAACTCATCGGAGATTGTCCGTTATTACCACCAAAGTTTTCTGAGTTTTGGAAGAAATAAACTAAACCTGTAATAAAAATAATTGGTAGTAAAATATTACTAGCAATACTTACAAAAAGATTTTTGCGTTCAGCAGGATGTGCATCAAAATCAATATTGTATTCTTTTAATTTTTGAATTAATTGAGAAGCTCCTACAGGAATTTCTACTCTAATTGTTTGTGGTCGGTTACCTAATTCAGGGCTCGAAGCTTGAATAATGGCATTACGACTGTTATCATATAAATCTACTTGTTTAACCCATCCCATTTCTAGGTATTCTAAAAAACGACCATAAGTCATTCTTGAGCTAACAACATTTTGATTTAATTGTGCTGTACTTCGAATATTTTCTGGACTTTCAAAATCCATGAAATTGAATTTCTTAATACCTACACTGATACCGCTAAATAATATAATTGCGATAAGTATATTTCTTAATGTATTTCTATTCATTTTTATTATACTAAATTTTTTATTACAAATAAGTATAACATAGTTCATTTTTTGAAAACAACATAAAATTAAAAATATAATAAATTATATTTTTAAAAATTTTATTGTTTTAATATTTGAAATAAATATATAATCTTAATAAAATTAACAAAAATTATCATTATGGTTGCTCGCGGTTCAAAAGTTAAGATTTTAAGACCAGAGTCTTATTGGTTTAATCAAGTTGGAACAGTTGCTACACTTGATCAATCTGCTACTCTTTACCCTGCTTTAGTACGTTTTGAAAGTGTGAACTATGCAGGTGTTAACTCAAACAACTTTTCATTAGATGAAATTGTTGAAATTGTTGAAAAAAGTGAAGAGTAATATGATTTAAAAATAACCTTTTTTGATTTTTATCAAATAGGTTATTTACTGTTTTTTATTTTGATTGGTTTAATATATAATTTAAAAAGTTAATGATTATTCTTTATTGACAAAAAAAATATAATTCCATAATATATTTTTAATCACTTACTATATTCTAGAAGTATAACTAATCACTCGATTGTTTGAATATATAGATATAAATTTAGTTAGGTATATTTAATTCAGTGAAAACAATTATACTTTTCTTAAAAAATTTTAAATTTTATGCCTAAGTTAAAAACTCGAAAAGCCGCGGCAAAACGCTATAAAAAAACCGGCGCTGGGAATTTTTTACGTCGTCATGCTTATAAAGGGCATCTTTTACGAAAAAAATCAAATACTCAAAAAAGAAGGTTATCACAAACTATTTGTGTTAGTACTAGTGATAGTAAACCTATTAAATTAATGTTACCTTATTAAAATTAAAAATGGTTAGAGTCAAACGAGGGAATGTCGCCCGAAAACGTCGCAAGAAAATTTTACAATTAGCTAAAGGTTATCGAGGTGCACACTCACGTCTTTTTAGAGTAGCTAATCAGCAAGTAATGAAAGCGTTACGTTATTCATATGTTGGACGAAAACAGAAAAAACGTATGTTTCGTCGAATTTGGATTACTCGCATTAATGCCGCTTCGCGCGTTAATGGATTAACTTATAGTCGTGTAATTCATAATTTTAAAAAATCAAATATTGAATTAAATCGTAAGATGCTAGCGCAGCTTGCTGTATTAGATACACCAACTTTTAATGAACTTATTAATGTTTCAAAATAATAAATAAAACATTATTTTCATTAATAATTTTTTGATTAAGTTTTCGGACTTAATCAAATTTTTTTATTTTTACTTTAACAAAAGAAATTAAAAAAGCCAGCGTAATTATTGGCTTAAAAAAACATTTACAGCAAAATCAAAAACTTCAATACTTAGCAAAACAAAAAAAAATACCGATTTATGTTGTGAACAGAAG
>Ga0233414_10000033_pt1 | contig 65262 bp, 94 predicted proteins | sample Na_anoxic_10_MG_FD_189020 | JGI IMG/M metagenome (GOLD analysis project Ga0233414, IMG submission 189020) | Seawater microbial communities from Saanich Inlet, British Columbia, Canada - Na_anoxic_10_MG | ecosystem: Environmental > Aquatic > Marine > Inlet | place: Canada: British Columbia... | reverse complement strand
TTAAAGGCAATAAGTCATGCATAGATGGGTAATGTATCGTTTGAGTATGGATAAGGCTTAAATAGGCTATGTTGAGGCTTTCTGGCAGTTTGGATAAATTTGTGTGGATTGATACAGATTTTTTTTTGAGTAGGAAAAAGTCGCTACAGATTTTTTTTGAGTAGGTAAATTTCCCGTCCAAATTTTTTTGAGTACATAAATTTTCAAAACCCAATTTCAAAACGACTACAGGATTTTTTTGAGTAGGAAAAATTCAAAATCCATTTTTTAGATTCTGTATGATTTCTTTGTAAGATTTAATCTTCTATAATATCTATATATTCTATAGTTTCTATATACCTATTTTCTATAATGGTTTCTAGTTTATATAAAAATAGATATTTATTTTCTTACAAAGATTATAATTTCTATAAACTCTTAATTTTCTATAATTCTTATAAAGTCTTCTACTTCCTACTTTTTGACATTTCTCTAATTTCTACCCTATGGACCTCATGCGCATGAGAAGTATGGGTATTTTCCCAAAATATAAAAAGGAGGTTTTCTATATATCTTTATTCACACTCATTTAAAACCATACATATACAATTATATAGGTTTCTACAGCCTATCTTTAAAAGTCTTTAATATATGCTAATTGACAAGTTGATCCAAAGAACCAACAACCCTTAGTCTACTATCTACTTAGTTATTTAGTTATAGTACTAATATACTTATCTCTTTATCCCCCTCTCCCGCTCAAGTCGGGATCTCCCCCTTATAGTAATTATTTCCTACATTGTCAAGGAATAACCGGATAGTTTGGGGGGTTGGAGTAATGATAGCAGTATATGTTTCGCTCGAATCATATACCACTTACAAAGAATTTCTCGTGTAGGAATGCCGCTTTTACTACGAAAATAGAAACTAAAACAATAGGACTAGAAATTATGATACTATACAATAGAATTGGTAGTTTTAATGCTTCAATAGATATCAATAGGATACTTAAAACTGAAAGCGATGGCCATTATAGATATTTTGCCAAACATAAAAGAGATGTATTCAGAAGAGAACAGAACATGGAAGGAAAACATAGGGGTGTTAAGTACTATAATGGGTTTAGAACCAGTGCTGTATATAAGCATGGATATAAATGTATATGGGTATCCTATGTTAGTAACTGTTATGCTGATAATACAATTAATACTTTACGAAAGGATCTTATAATGTCTAGAGCAGGACTACAAGCTAGAAGACATAGAGCATTACAACAAGCAGCTCGTTATAAAGACTGTAAACAGTTCATGAAATTAGTAAGAAAAGTACTTCCTGCATATGGTTATGTGGAGTATCCATATTATGATCCTACAGAATTTAACTACAAAGTACTATACCTCCAGTTATCTCCTAGATTCTATAAAGACTATTGGTTACATACTAAACATAGATTTAGAGAGTTAGATGTATTAAACGTAGTAGGCAATAAACAAGATGGGTTACATGGCCATTTCATAGTACATAGAATATTCAAAGATGCTAAGGATAATAATACCAAGTATGTTCTACGTTCTATAACACATGGTCATATACAGAGAGGTTCAGAAGCTTATACATTTAGAGAGTTAATACTTAATGGGTTCTTTCCTGTAGGTATTAGTAGTAACTACCATATAAATTATCTCTCTGAATATTGGAACAATCCTAAACACATATTATTTTTACCTCCCACATATGGTTTTATTGCGTCCAAGCGTGTAACAAGGTCAGTCTTTCAACGTATGAAACTTTTGCACTAATAAGACCATATAGCGTGGCTTGTAGCGTGCATGTAAAAATAATGGTTGACTTATACACACTCATATATTATGTTTGCGTGATTTTTAAATAGTAGGAACAAGAAGTCACGAAAATAAAGGAAAGATAAAATGAATAAGTTCTATTGTACCAGAAAGTTAAACCCCGGAGATGTTATAAAAACCCTAAACTCTAAAACAGGTGAGTTTGTTATAGTTTCTGCTGATGAAGATTCTGTAATACTATTGGGAACGTTCGGAGTAATTACTAAAAACAGAATGTCTGTATTATCCACCTGTAATTACTACGTGCATGGGGTTGTAGATGATAAAGGTTGGAGTGATGTGCAGAAAAGGAAGTTTCCAGAACCTAATCATATTATAAAGCAAGCTAATCCTTTGTTATATAGTGAGCTGTTATGTAAGCAGGTAGTTAAGGTAGAGAAACTAGAAGATGAAGAGACTGTAGAACAGGTACTAGATATTATCTTTAGTGCCTATACAGATGGAAAGGAGATAGTATAATGGCTACTAACTTAGAAATAGAAACTAATGAAGATGGTGTAACGGTTTGGATAGGAGAAGGAAAAGACAGACGTTGGTTACTAGATGCTTCTACTATACTTCGTGGAGGTGATATAGATATCAACACAAAAGATATAAGTGTCATAACATATCATACTGAAGATAGTAACATGAATTTTGAATTGTAAAGGAGATAGTATAATGATAACTAAAATAGATATTAATGCAATCAAAAGATGCACTGTTTTAGTACTTAGATTAGCAGAAGGAAAATCTATAATAGAAACTATATGGTCACCTTCCTACACACAAATACAAAAAGATCCATACCTACAAGAAAAAAGACATATAATAGAAACAGAAGGCTACTTAACAGATTATGGAAAGGAAGGAGTTACTATAAAGGATGTAGGTGGCTTTGCAATAGAAACTAACTATTCCTTTGTACTCTCTAATCCTATTAAGTTACTAGGCAATATCCTCAGAGAAGGCTATTCTATAAGATTAGAATGGTACAAAGGAAATACAAGTACTAAGATGATAGAAAAAGGACAAGATCAAACGGGAGTAAGAATAGAAATTTATAATAAAAAAATAGAAAACATAGGCGGTTTTACTTTCCAGACTTGTACAGATACTAAAAATGATCGCAACCATATAGTATTAAAAAAGTAAGGGGATTATAGTAAGGTGAACAGGATTTATACATCACAGGTCATGCAACAAGCAAGTGATAGAATGGAGAGGAAAATGCATATACATACTACAGAATCTTTAAGAGCGCAAGATGGTGATATGGAAAACGATCATTACCAATTAGAAGATGGTGAGAAGTATCTACTTACTAAAGGGGAAGCTGACTGGTTAATGTTTGTTACTAATAGATACTGTATAGCAGATCATCTTTTAGATAATATAGAGGAAACAGAAGAGGGGTTAGTCTATACTGTAGACACTATAGATATGTCTAATGCCTTAAGAGAGGATCAAACAGATTTTAAAGCAGTATGTTTATCAGATGATACTGTTCTGCAATCTATCTTTTTCTATTCTAATCATAATTAGGAGTTATACTATGAAAATCAAACAGGAACATCTAGAAGAGTTAAAGAAACATATCGATACTTATCTAGCACCTAAAGGTAGAAGAGAGTTATTAATAAACTTATATCAGAAAGGATTATTCTCTAGAGCTGGTCATGTAAAGGATCTACAGAAAAGATTCTGCTTTGATATTTACTACGCTTCTAAAGTTCCTAGGGAACTAGTTAAAGCCATGTATGATAGTGGAATGAATGATGATCATATTTATACAGCTTTGAGAAGTATATTACCTACAATAGAAAGGAATTATTAAAATGACAGATACTAAATTAACACAATTAATAGAACTACAAGCAGAGCTTTTATTAACTAATAGAACAGAGGTGGATAGATTACAGAAAGTAGTAGACCAGTTAGATAAAGAGAATACTAGACTCATACATGAGAAAGGTACTATAATAGAGAAAACCAATAAAGAAAAAGGGAAGCTACTTAATGCTATAGAGGAAGCTTCCAATAATAATAATAATAATAGAGAGGAGCCTCTTAAAAAAACATTACTAGATATTAAAGAGAGTATAGAAGAAGTTATAGAAACCATAGATACTCCCGATGGTGACTGGGATCTTTTACTTTCTATGTTGACTTCAATTCAAAAGGATATAGCAAAAGCACTATAGTTTATATTAGTAAAAAAGGAACTAATGAAATGACAAATGAACCTAAATTGATAGACACAAAACTATATAGAGACCTAAAGAAAAAGACAGCAGATCTAGATATTAAAACACAGACTCTTATTGTTCTTATGGCTTTTAAATACATCCAGTCTCTTAATGGGACTATAAATGATCACGACTACTATACACCAGACGAAGTCCTTTCTGATTGTATACTACCTCAAAGTTTTCTATGGAGTGAGTCCCCACAAGGAAGGATGTTCTGGTACTTAGTAAATATAGGAACTGATAAACGCACAACTACAGATAGAAACCTGTTAATTAACTTAGTAGAGGTGTATGCATCATGAAACATGAACTAGCATTTAATCGACATCATTTAACAGGTATAAATTCAGGTAGTGATTTAGGAACTGAAGTACTACATAAGATGAGATACAAACTAAAAACCCTAGTATCTAGATCTGAGAAATATCCAGAAGATCTTCTAGAACTTGTAGAACTACTAGGCAAGATGGAAAGGTATCATGCTCCTAAATTAGTAGCTAAAGGAATGAGCAATACAGAAGATTGGATTAGTAATGCTTGTTCTAAAACTACAGACAACTTTATGCAATTCATGCAGACGATAGCTTTGGATGATCTTGCAGTTCCTATTTCACAATGGGAAAAAGAATTAGTACCTAAACAGAAAGTATGTATAGGAAGGAATAAAGACAAGATCCATATAGAATGGAAAACAGAGAAACCAGAAGGATATAAACATTGTGTTACTAATCAGTTCCTAAACAAGAAGGAATTTGAAGATACTTACTGTATGCCTCCTAATTTCCTAATCGGTTTTCCTTCTGGTAAAGATGCACAAACTGGATTCTTAGTGCAGACTGGAGAACTAGACTTTAAAGATAGAACTCAGTCCTTTAAGTATATAGATACAGATACTAATAATTGGTTGCGTGTTATTACTATCGATACGGTTGATATGTTGTATACGTGTATCATTAACGACAAGCTGCTTAAAGGGGCACTGAGTGGCTTTGAAGAGTATACTTTGACTTACAGTGAAGGTTCACCAGCTGAAGAGCATAACAGCACGTATGCCTTCAATGGATTATTGCGGATAGATGGGCATTACCAAGGAAAGGAAAGAACAGCTATTATTAGATTAGAGAAAGTAGATACTATAAAAGTATATAAAATGTTAGGAGTAGATTATGATAGTAACGTTATTTGATACAGAAACTAAACCAGAGGATGAAAAGGTCAATTGGGATGTTGAGTTATTATCCTTCAATATAGAAAAGGAAGTAAAAGCTATACAGTTTGTTAAACGTTATGAGTATACAAATATAGTAGAATCTCTGGCTAGTAATATAAACGCTGTATTAGTTCATAAATGTAGTAATGCGTTATGCATGAATTCTATTGGATCACCTGTAATAGTTATTAGAGGGCAGAAGATGAAAGTAGATACTGTAGCTGTGAAAAGAAGAGCTTTGTACTATGATCCAGTTACTAATGAAAGGTGTCCAGTAGGAACATACACACCTTGGTATATACAAGGCTATGCTACTACAACAACACAACAAGAAGTTCTAAATAATAGATACCAAGCAACCTTAAGTGAGTTCCTAGAACTACCAGACGTGTTTACCCTTATACACCAATACACTATACAGAAATATGTAGAAGCTTTAAAACTTCATATACAAAAACATATTGTAGAAACAGAAACCTTACTGGATTATCTAGAAGAGAGAGTAGAGGATTATAATGAAGAAGGTATTTAAACTAGGATATAGTGTAAAAGAAAAAAGATTTATGGTTCGCTGTTCTCCTCATTCTCCTATGATTCATAAGAACATTACATTCATGGGACCTACACAATTCCACTATAATCCAAATAGAGATATTTACTACATCACTCCTTCTATTATAAATGCTATTAAACTGCATACAACTACTACAGGAGTAGCTAAACTTAGTGGTTATACAATAGAGATAACAAACTCCTTTGATAAGAAGAAAGAAAAACTCCAAGCTAAAATCAAAGAAGGTAAAAACAGGATAGGTGAGAAGTCCAAATATGAAGTGACTCTAAAACCTAAACCTATTCCTAAGCATCTAGATAAGGTGTTAATGGATTTTCAGAAGGAAGGTGTAAAGAAGATAATAGAACATAATGGAAGGGTGATTGTAGGAGACGATATGGGTTTAGGAAAAACCATAGAAGTACTTACATTCATTAAAATGTATCCTTCTATAAAACGTATTCTAGTTATAGCCCCTAAAACAATTAAACATGTATGGGATGCAGAATGTGCCAAGTGGGGTGTTGTTCCAGAAAGTAAAAGATTGATTATAGATGGTAGGCCAGATGAGTATGATCTATCTAATGGTTTTGGACCTTGTAGATTAGTAGTTATAAATTATGCAATGGTTGGGAAGTGGATAAAACCATTTCTAAAATGGAATCCTGATATGGTTATTTGTGATGAGATCCATAAGATAAAGAATAAAGAGGCACAACGCACTCAGCATGTAAAGACAGTAGCATATAAAGCTAAGTTTGTTATAGGTATGACAGGAACACCAGCAGCGAATAGTCCTATGGAGTTATTTACTATATGTAATCTTATACGTCCTAAGATGTGGGATTATACACACTATAATTATAAGTACTGTGGTGGGCAAGGAATGCAATGTAGAACCGCTTTCAACCCTCATGAACTTAATGACATTCTCTATAATTCTGTAATGTTTAGACGTTTAAAATCTGACGTAATGAAAGATCTACCTCCTAAAAGACAGATCCAAGTAGAGTTGGAAATAGACACTACTAGGTACGATGCTATTTTAGAACAGTGGGCACAAGAGGAAGACTTCAATAGTAGTGCTATGTCCTATAGAGCCAAACTTAGAGAATGCATAGCTCATGATAAAATCCCTGCTCTTTTAGAATGGGCTGATAAGTTCCTAGAAGATACTGGTAGAAAGTTAATCCTATTTGCACATCATAAGTTCCTTATTAATATGTTAGAGAGTCATTATGGCGCGAAGGCTGTTAAGATAGATGGTTCTGTAAAAACAGAAGATAGAAGGGATGCTGAGTATAGATTCCAGAATGATGATAGTGTTAGAGTGTTCATAGGTAGTTTAACAGCATGTAGTGAAGGATTGACGCTAACAGCTGCTAATGATGTTTGTATGTGTGAAATGCTTTACAACCCTAAAACAATGGAACAAGCAGAAGATAGAGCCCATAGGAAGGGACAGAACAACCATGTTACTATCTGGAATCTAATATGTACAGGAACTTATGAGGAAGGTTTATTAGAGATTCTAAATGAGAAGAGAGTTATGATTTCACAGATAGTAGATGGAATGGATGTAGCAGATGCTGGAGCTTCTGTTCAGAGAGAGTTGACATATAAATTAGAAACGATGATAGCTGAAAGGAAATATAAATAATGAAAACAGTAAAAATATATAGTAAGTCAGGGAAGCTACTACATGAAGTAATAGTTGCTAAATTAAAAGATGCTAATTTAGAAGGATCTAAATTACCATTTGCTTATTTAAGAGGTGCTAATTTAAGAGGAGCTTATTTAGAAGGTGCTAATTTACCATTTGCTAATTTAAAAGATGCTAATTTAGAAAATGCTAAATTAAAAGATGCTAATTTAGAAAATGCTAATCTACTAGGCACTAATTTAGAAAATGCTGATTTAAAAGGAGTTAATTTAAAAGGTGCTAATTTAAAAGATACTAATTTAGAAGATACTAATTTAGAAGGAGCTAATTTAACATTTGCTTATTTAAAAGGAGCTAATTTAAGAGGTGCTTATTTAAGAGGTGCTAATTTACTAGGCACTAATTTAGAAGATGCTAATTTAACATTTGCTTATTTAAAAGGAGCTAATTTAAGAGGTGCTTATTTAAGAGGTGCTAATTTAGAAGGAACTGATTTAGAAGGAACTGATTTAAAAGATGCTAATTTAGAAGGAGCTAATTTAAGAGGTGCTTATTTAAGAGGTGCTAATTTAGAAGGAACTGATTTAGAAGGAACTGATTTAAAAGATGCTAATTTAGAAGGAGCTAATTTAAGAGGAACTGATTTAGAAGCTATGAGTACAGTCACTAGTACAGAAGAACCTACAGTAAGATTTTCAAGAACATGCACTAAAAAAGAAATAGAGTATTTACTAAAACAAATGGAAGGGATGGTCTATAAAAAAGCTTCCCCAAATGCTAGGTTTGTAGAAAGTATGATAGAGCAACTTAAGTGTCTTAAAGCTCGATTCCCTGATACTAAAGAGGATAGACTAGATAAAGTTTTTAAAGAGCATTTGGAGGTACTTGAAGATGAATTTGAAGGAGAGCTGGTTATGGATAATTCAGATAAACAAGACTATCAGGAAATTTTAGAAGAGTATGTAAAGACAGTTAATCAAATTGAAAAGGAATTTAGTAATGAAAAATAAAAGAACAGTAACACTAGAGAAACAATGTACCAAAGATGAAATAGAGTTCCTACTTGATAGAATAAATAGATCTTTATCTAAAGGGCACAAGAATGTAGTCTTTAAAAATGAAATGGTAGGTCTACTAGAAAACCTAAAAGAAACATTCCCTCAAACTAAAGAAGAGGCTTTAAGAGAAGCTTTTGAAGATCATATACACGAATGTGTAAATAGTGAATGTATAGAATTCATAGAAACTGACTCAGATGATGATGATGAGAATTATATAGACTATAAAAAAACATTAGAGAAATATGCCAAGAAGGTCATGGAAATAGAAGGGAAAGTAGAGAGTGGAGACTTTGATTTATGAATGGAACTATAAAAGAAGCTATACTTATAGGAGCAGCTTATAGTAAGCAGAACACAACGCTTCCTGAAAACTATGAAATACATAAACCCAGACGTAGGAAATGTAGCATGTCCATGAAACCTATAAAAGGAGAAGGCTTATTTGATACAGAAGGAGAACCAAATTCTAGAAGACCAGATGTAGTACAACATCACAAAGAAGTAAAGAAGAGAAAACAGAGTAGAAAAAAGAAACGTGGATATTAACTAGAAGTATAGAATTAAAAGGAACTAATACAATGAAGAAACCATGTAACCATGTAGTAGGTTTTTCTAAAGAGAATAGAGGGCAGCCTGTATTTAAGACAGAAATAGCACAACAAGCTAGAATATTAAGGATGAGGGCTTCAAGTGTCTTAAACAATGCACTAAGGGATAATAGCAGCCCCGAAGTATTACAGAGAGCACATGAGTATTTAGACAAGATAGAACAGAAGGATAATTTAGAGATTGTGCATTTAGATAGTGTTATAGCTGTTAAATACTGCCCTGTATGTGGAAAGAAGAATAAGAGGAGTTTGAAATGAATATAGTATTTATAAATGTATTAACATTTTATATAACTGTAGGACTAGTAGTAGGAGTCATATCAGCTTGTCAATTATATAAAGAGCAGCTGGAACTGGAAGAACCTAAAGGCATAGATGTTATAGACTCATTCCTTATTGTTCTAGTAACCTTTCTTTGGTTTCCTTTCTTTATATCATGTTTAGTATCTATATGGAAGAGTAAGAATAATAAGTAAAGGAAAAGTACCATTCTAGAAACTAGACATTAAACCGCTATAGAGTATATATGAATGAGAAGTGTAGAAGAGGAATCTATAAACATGAGAACTAGAGATGAAGTAATAATAGATCTACTAATTGAAAAGGTATTAGATCTAGAAACTACAGTACAGGATCAACACAAAACTATAATGGATTCTATAGAGTATACTAATATAGTAAATGAAGAACAAGCATCAGCAGCAGATAAAAGTCAAACGTTACAGGAGGTAGTGATAGCACTAAAGGAAGAGGTTGGAGTAGTTATAACTACAATAGAAGAAGCTCAAACAGATATAGGAGCATTACATAAACTCAATGGTGTTTTGACAAATGTAAACAATATAAAGGGTTTTATATTACAGTTAGATGGTTTAAGTCACTCTACACAAAAGGAGTTATGATAATAACAGTTATCATGTTTATATGTGTTGTAGGAGTTATAGTTTTATTACTTATGGAAATAGGAGAATAATATGTTTGAAGCACTTAATCTAGTAGAAGGTCAAATAGAAATTAAAATCAAAGAGTTCATAGAAAAGAAGTATAATATAGAGTTGGAGTTTGAAATAGATAGTATTACATTTGAACCTACACAAATACAGGTGCTAATACCTGTAGCTACTATACCAACAGGAATGAATCGATGTAGAATAGTAAAATCAAAGAAAGTGCAAGAACTAGGAAGAATTATTCTACAATACCATGAGGACTATGCAGCCCCTTTAACAGATGATGAGACCAATATACTCCATATACTATTATCTATGCACCATGACATAAGTGTTATGAAAACTAGAATACGACTATATAATGCTTCTATAGGAAAAATAAATAAACAATGAATATGGAAGATCTGTACAGAACCTATGGAGTATCTACAGCACCTGATTCTCATAAACATTCTAGAAGAGGATGGCTTCAGACAGAATGTATGTTCTGTACAGGTACACATGGGTATCATCTAGGGTGGCATATAAACAGTAAGTACTATAACTGCTGGAGATGTGGTTGGCATTCTACTTATGATGTCCTACTACATATTATAGGTGATGCGAAGATAACACAAACCTATACTAAAAAGATAGATTCTAGTAAACCAAAGGATGATGTTAAGGAAAAGTATAAACAACAAGCTTTAACCCTTAAGCTTCCTTTCCACACAGCACTATCTAAAGAAGCTAGAAGATACCTTAGAGGTAGGAGATTTAACCCTTCTGAGTTAGTTACTTTATGGGGTTTGGTTTCTGGTCATTATGCAGCAGGAATGTATCAGCATAGGATTGTAGCTCCTATTAATTTTAATAACCAATTAGTATCTTTTCAAACAAGGGATGTTTCTGGTAGAAAGGAATTAAGATATAAAGCCTGCCCACAAGCAGATGAAGTAATCCAACATCAACACTTACTATATGGAGCTGACTATACTAATACAGATACAGTTGTAGTAGTAGAAGGTTTACCAGATGTGTGGAGGTTAGGATATGGAGCTGTAGGAACTTTTGGTATAGACTATACACAAAGTCAAGTACGTCTACTTTCTACATATGAGAATAGAATCATTCTGTTCGATACTCCTGATAAACAAGCAGTTAGAAAAGGTAAACAGTTAGCAGAAGAGTTGTCATGTTATAAAGGAACTACAGAATATGTGAGGCTGACCGGGAAATATGCAAAGTGTGATCCGGCGGATTTACCAAAAGCCTATGCACGTGCATTAATGCATGAATTGAAAGGTTGATTTTGAATTTATTTGACATTATGTGAAAAACTGCTATAATGGATTCTTAACACAAAAGAAAGGACTGAACTTATGGTTACTAAAGATTATGAATTTATACAGAGAAAAATAAATGAAGTAGAAGCAGGGAAAATAAAACAATGTGATTACCCTATTTTATTAACTAGGTTACTAAGGAAGGTGGATCTATACACTACATGGGATTATGTTTTCATCCTACTTATAACAGTAATGAAACACAACCATAGAAACAGCCCTTCTATAGAAATAGTAACACAATTAAAAGAAGCATACTTCAAACGAGTTACTACACACTCTCCTTTTGTATCAGTAGATAGATGGTTAGTAGAACTAGAATTAGAGGAGCAGAAATGTAGGAGGCTTCCTGTTCCTGTTAACACCTTAAGGTCCTTTATGATCCGTTCTTTAGGTGATCCATCCTACACAAAACCTTTACTCTTACTATTGAATGATATGTTGATCAGTCATAACCTGCCACAAAAGAGGCCCGGAATATTAATGGATACAATTATCTATAAGAATACAATAGTGAATTATGGTAAGTTTGTAGTAAAGAGACAACCTAAAGAGGAACCGCAACAACTCGTTTTAAATAGTAAACAATTAGAGATTAAAGGATAGTTATTATGTTTAGTGTTAGACAGAAACGAGAGATAGCAGAAGCAGTCCAGAAAATTCTACGAGAAACTAAACATCCAGAACTACCAGATGGGGAAATAGAATTTACTCTAGATGTTAAAGGTGAAGAGAAAAGGTCTTGGGCACATATTGAGAATAATGGAAATATAGAAACTCCTTCTATTAACCCACACAATGAACGGCAAGACCCTGAAACAGAATATTAATTAAATAAAAGGATAAATGAAATGTCAGAAGAAAAAGTAATTGCAAAAGTAGTATATCTTCCATTAAGTCAATATACATTAAACTGCATGAAGACAAAGGATGAAGGCGAACAGCCTATAAGTAAAGATGTATTCCGTATACTAGATTATATGGATAGGTTCTCTAGAGATACATTAGAGTCACTAGAAGAGTTGTTTGGAGTACAAGCAGTAGAAGATCTAATCACCACAATGGATAATCTATTCCTATTAAAAGCAATCCCATGTGAAACAGGAGATGATGAAAAAGAAATCTGTTTAGTTATTACAGAATATTTAGGTTCTGAATTAGACAATATAGCTATCTGTTCAGGAACCTACAACGAAGTAGGATATGAGGTTCCATATATTGAAGATGTATGTGTAGAAGCTTTAGATCATTTTGTACAGAGAGATGTTGCATTTGAATATGAAGTACATGCAGAGAAGCGTCATATTATAGAAGATCTTACATTACGTTTAGAGAGACTTTATAAAAAGCAAGATGAGTTAATCTATAGACTAAAGCAGAAAGTAGAATTAGAGAAGGAACTAGTCTCTCTAAAGGCCCAAGTAAAAACAAAGACTCAAATTGAAAGTTTATATGGTAGAGTAGATGTAGAGTACATCCTTCTTCAGTTGCAGTTACTAACAGATACTATCCTGAAGCATAAGGTTCCTAAAGATTCAGAAGAACCTGATGAGGCTGTAGTAGAATTGAATGTAGTAGAAGAAGGAGAGGATAAATTAGATAAACTCATCCAGAACCTAGAAGAAGCTGCTATAGAATCTGATGAAGAGTTACTTCCAGCAGATTACTTTGAAGGGGATGAAGATGAGGAAGAAACTACAGAAGAAGATGACTTTGAAGAGGAAGGAGAGGATGAGGATAGTGATATAGAAGATGATGACGATGAAGATTCTGACTTTATACTTACTACAACTAAATATACTTCTGATCCTGACGATGATGATCTAGAAGAGAACTCAACAGTAACTGTACAGTCTGAACCAGAAGTAGATAACTCAGATGTCCCTAGTGATCTTAAGGATAGGATTAAAGCAATCATAGAGACTATGAGCAATAACAACAGCTCTAAACTAAAACTAGTTGAGACAGATAAATCTAAACGTAGAGCATTATCGAAAGCACTTCTAGTTCTTAAGAAAATTGAAGCTGAACTGGAAGCTACTGAATTAACTACTAATGATATTCTAGATGCTATTGAGTGGGGGGTTCAGGATGAGTCATTCTGGAAACAACAGTTACTATCATTTCGATCTCTTGCTAAAATCTCAGCGTCTAATGATAACCCTAAATATGCCAATCTGTATAACTCCTATGAAAGGCATTTAGAAAAGCAAACAGCTCCTAAAGATGAGGAACTGGAAGAGTTGGTAAATGCATTTAATACAGAAGTATAGTGTTATATAGAGTCTGGATGCAGAGGTCCAGACTCTATATAATAAAGGAGAAATAAAATGAGTATAGTAATTTGTATGATAATAGCAGGAGTCAGTATAGGTTCTTTAATTCCTGAGTTTATATTAATGCTGTCCCCTAGAACAGACATAGTTAGAATGCCATTCCTACATAATATAATGATGGGATATTCAGTAGGAGTTATATTTGGTTTTATAGCTTTGCAGTATTTATAAGACATACCTACAGAAAAAAAGGAGCTCTTTTAATGTCAGAATATAGGATTACTGATCCAGACTGGTTAGACAAACTACAGCCTATACGTGAGGAAGCCACAACTGTAGAAACTTTAATCATGTTTGGAGTCCCCCCTTTACATTGTAGAGGGTTAGAATTAGAAGATATAGACTTAACAGAAGATTGTTTTGAAAAGCGTATCTACACTTCCCCTAATACTAACGACGCTTCAGAACGATTAACCATAGATCTTTACAGTGCTCTTATTCAAAGACGCCCTAATGTCCAGATAAAGGCATTATCCTTCCAGTCTCTTCTAGAACATTTAAGAGAGAAGATTAAAAAGAAACAGTTAGCTTCTATAGACTGTTTGTTTATTTATCATTTTGGAGCTTATGGGATTAGAGACTGGGAGCAGAATATGTTGCTAGAATTTCTACTTGATAGGATTAATAACGAGAAGCATTTTTCTTTTTGCTGTCCTCTATTTCCTAGAGAAACGGTAATTAAGAATCTAGGGAAAAGTGTATTTAAAATAGTGTCTACATATTGTAAGTGCATAGAGGTCTAATGAATGAGAAGTGTAAAACGTGTAAAGATGCAAGGTGGATTAGAACGTCTAATTCTATTAGGGTTCCTAAGCAATACAACCTTTCTAGAAAAAGTACAGGAAGTAGTAGACTTAGACGCATTTAAAAATAAAGCAGCAAGACTCATAGTAGAGTGGTGTATAGAGTATTATACAGAAGAAGCCTGTGCTCCTAAAAGAGATATAAACGCTATATGGGAAGAGAGATGCATAGGATTAGATGGTGAGTTATATACTTCTGTAGAATATTTACTAGGTGAGCTCACTGAGGAAATGGATAGGAGGAATGGTGAGTATAATCATACCTTTGCTTTACAGAAAGCCCTTAAGTTCTTTCAGACTAAGAAAGTAGGAGCTTCATTAGAAGAGGCTCAAGACCTATTAGATAAAGGGGATATAGAACAATTACAGGAACTACTTACAACTGATATCATACCTCAGTATAAAATAGAGACTACAGATTCCTGTAATGTATTTACTGATGCAGAGACACTACAGAAAGGGTTTGAAGAATATACAACTCCATTATTTTCTCTACCTAATGTTTTAGGTGAATTCACAGAAGGGGCTTTTATACGTAATAGTTTCTTTACTTTAATGGGTATGGAGAAGAGTGGTAAGACATGGTGGTTAAATAAGATAGCTAAGACAGCATTTCAACAGAAGTGCAAGGTACTATATATTAATTGTGGGGATATGAGTAACAAGCAACAAGCCCTTAGATTAGCTATTATGGAAGCAGGAAGGTCTAATCGTATGAAGTATTGTGGTTCCTTCTATGTGCCTGTTCTAGACTGTATATGGAACCAACAGAACACTTGTAATAAAGAAGGAAGGAAATGTGGAGTAGGTTTAGAAGGTGTAGATATAGCATCTCCAGCAGATGTAGAACAAGCGCCACCTTCCTATAAAGCCTGTAGATTCTGTACAGGAACTCCATCATTTAAAGGAGCTGTGTGGTATAAGAAAGTAACTGTAGAGAATCCTTTAACGTGGAGAGAAGCACTAGCAATCAATAAGAAATTTATAACAGATAACAGATTAGATTATAATGATTTTAAAATGTATAGTTATCCAGCTACTACATTTAGTATAAAGGATCTAGATCGAAAGACAGAAGAATTAGCAGAGAAAGAAGGATGGTTGCCCAGTTTAGTTATTTTAGATTATATGGATATTTCAGGAGGGATGACAGACTTTAATGACTTCAGACATAGAGAGAATGAAAAGTGGGCAGCTGCAAATAGCTATGCTGAGAAATTTGATTTATGTCTAGGTTCTGCTACGCAGACAGATGGAAAAGCCTATGATCAGGATACTATAACAGAGAGTAATTACTCAGAAGATAAGAGAAAATACTCTCATGTTTCTGGTGGTGTCTTTACCTTAAATCAAACCGCAGCTGAATTAGAATTAGGTGTTATGAGGGTAGGTCGATTTATGACAAGGAACGAGGAAAAAACAAATCAACAAGTGAAGGTGTTGCAGAGTTTGAGAAGAGGATCAATTCATCTTGGTAGCTATTTTTAAAAAATAATCCTTGCATAATTTTATGAGTATGATATAGTTTGATTTCAGTTGGACATTCATCTAGTGTCTTTTTTAGTTCCTTTACTTTCTACACTAGGTGGGTGTCTTTCTTTTAATTAGGTTTCCTACAGTAAGCCTTACTTCTAAGAAGTAGAAGAGCATACACCTCACCTTATCATTACTCCTACATATAAAAGCAACGGTTAGAACAATTCAAAGAGGGCAACTCAACTGTACTTATTTTATAGTTAATAAAAAACAAAGGAGAAAGACCATATGGATACTTATGCAGCTAGTAAGGCTAGATGGATAGCACAAGAAGAAAGTAGAATTGCACAGATGAAAGCTAATCTGAAGCAGGATCAAAGAGAACTGTCCTTCTGTGAAAGTTCCATAGTACATGAGAATAAAAGACGGAACATCCTTCTAGGAAGCTTAGAACGTACAAAAACAGATATAGAACGAAGTACAAAAGGTTTAGAAGAATATAAGGCAGCGCTTTAAAAAATTTATAGTACATATAGTATGATAGAAACAATTAGTCAAGTCAACCAAAGGAGAAAAGGACATGGCACTGAAGAAAAATAGTAAAAAGACTAGTAGTAAGAAAAGTAATGACAGTAAAGCTTCTAAAAAGAAAGTACCTGCTAAACACCTGCATATGATTGCAGCTGCTGTAGATCTTAATGAAGTGTTGGATTGTGAGATTGATGTAGATCTTCCTTTCCCTGCACTGAAGAAAGCACTGAAGAAAGCTGCTATGGTAGAACAAGAGATTATTGAGGAAGATGTAGATCTTGGTCTTCACACTAATACATGGGAAGTGCTAGAAGTTCTAGGGTTTACACAACCTGAAGAGGAAGAGGAAGAAGAAGAAGCTCCTAAACCTAAGAAAGGTAAAGGAAAAGGGAAAGGGAAGAAAGCCAAGAAGGTAGAAGTAGAAGAAGATGAGGATGAAGACGAATTAGATGAGGATGAAGACGGGGATGAAGATGAGGAAGAAGAGGAAGCCCCTAAACCTTCTAAGAAGAAAGCTGCATCCAAGAAAAAGAAAGCTAAGAAGGTAGTAGAAGAAGATGAGGATGATCTAGAAGATGAAGATGACGAGGATGATCTAGAAGATGAGGATGACGAGGATGATCTAGAAGATGTAGAAGAAGATGATGACGACAGTGATCCTCTGCAAGATGAGTTAGATGAACTCTCTACTATTCAAGAACTGAAAGACTATAGAGATGAGAACGAACTCAAAGGTCTGAAGTATAATAAGAAGCAGCCTTATTTTAAGGACATCGATGCATTCCGACAAGCTATCTATGAAGTAGCTTCTGAAGATGTAGAAGATGAAAAACCTGCTCCTAAAAAAGGTAAAGCTAAATCCTCAGCTAAAAAAGCTAAAGAGGTAGTAACTAAACCTACTAAGAAAGCAGGTAAGAAGAGCCGTTATGGTCATACAGCAGGAAGTCAAGCAGCACTGATGGATGATCTTATCTTTAAAGGTTCTATGAAATCTGACATCATCGATGCTATTGGTGAATGGCAGGAAGATAATGGAAAAGATATCAAGTCTGAATCTTCTAGGAGTTCTGCACTAACAATGCATATTAAGAACCTAGAGAAGAAGGGTCTTGAGATTAAGAAAATGAAGAACGGCAAATTGAAATGTCGTGAAGCAAAACTCGTATAACTAGTAAATAACAAAAACTGGTTTAGTTACATAGCAGGGTAGGGAGTATTCTCTATTCTGCTTATTTTTTAATCCTAATGTTTATAGTTGAGGTAAACTATGAAGTATTCATTCAACGTAGAAAGTGGAGTAGGCTTTGCTACGTTTCTAAAAAAATTAACATTCGCAGGGATTATAAGTGAAGTTGAAATCCGAGCGCAAGGGGATTGTTTAGCCGCTGCTTGTGTAGATGATCCCCAGCTTGCTTTCTCTATGTGTTATCTTCCTATAGATTCTGAGATAGAAGATGAAGTCCCTATGAGGTTTGGTGAAATCCCTAAACTACTCAAATACCTATCAGGAGACAAAAGAGCATTCACTATTACTTTAGATGATGAAGCAGGAACATTTAAAGTCATAAGGCAGAGCAGAAAAGGGGAATTAATATTCTCAATGTTAGAAGTAAACCAAGTACCTTCAGTAGCTGGGAACTTAATAGATGAAGACTCCTTATCTAATTATCAAACTGTAGTTGTAGGAAGTGATGATATAGCAGATTTAATTTCCTATCTAGATGCTACAGAATGTTCATGTTTTATAACTAAGATAACTAAAAAAAGATTGTGGGTTCAATCAGAAAGTGGGAAGAGTACAGGATTTAGTACAAAGTTAAATAAACTAAAAAGTGAAACTGCATATCAAAATACATATCCAAGTCAACGTATAAAAAGTGTATTGGCATTAATAGGTTCTTCTGACATTACTTTCTACTTAGCAGAAGATGAACCTTTAATTATGGAACAAGATGGGAATTATTGGGGATTTGCTTTACATGCGGAAAGAGGAGAATAGATGTGAAAAAATTTCAATGTAGAAGGTGTTTAAAATATAAGTGGGCTTTACTAGAAGATAAACTATGCTCCAAGTGTCATGATATAGAACGTAAAGAAATAGAAGCAGCTGCAAAACTGAGAAGGAAACCTAAAAGAGAACACGCTTTAAAAGCTAATGTAGAAACATATCTTAGGTACATAATGAAAAATCGACCTGAGAAGTTCAATAAGAGAGATTTTGAAAGGTTAATGGGAATCCCTTTTACTTCTGTAAATTACCTTATTAGAACACTGAAGAAAAAGGATCTTATAAAAACAGAAGGGAAAGCTGGAGCGCAATACTTTGTTCCTATTTCTAAATCAGTATTACGTGACAAGTTGCAACATTTTGGAGAATGGTATAATGAAACATCCTCTATTCGAGAAGAAGAATCCGATGGCAGTATCCCCGAAGAAAAAGAAGGGTAAGACAGATTGTTTTAATTGTCCTGTAGGTAGGAAAAAGAAGAAGAATTTCCTTAAGCTTCCTCCTGCTCCTAAAGATGCTAGGATATTAGTCATCTGTCCACGTTCTAAGATATATAAACAATGGGTTTCCAGTTGGTTTAAGAAACACAGTATTGATAATTACTATATTATGCATGATGTCATGTGTAAAGGTGCTATAGAAAATGAGAAGGATTATAACACTAGAGTAATGCATTGTCATTCTGTAATGAAGAAACTATTAGATGATGGTGAATTCACACAAGTCATTGCATTAGGCTTAACGTCCTATAGAATGTATATGGCAGAAAGGTATGAGAAGAAGTACTGCTATGAAAGAGTGAGAGGTTATACCTTTCCAGATAAGCAGAATAATGTATGGGTATCTGTAGTAACAAAACCTACCAAAGATTCGATCACAGGTAATGGTAATACCTATAAGGATGTAGAGAAGTTAGAGTTAGTATTACTTAGAAAAGATATGACAGCCTGTATGAAGTATACAGATTTACCATTACCAGACTGGACAAATCATATAAGGGATTACTGCATTGTAGTAGATGAACTAGGAGCTTTGAAGATACTAGCTAAAATAGTTGAAGATAGAGAGTTTACAGACTATGTAGCCTTTGACTTTGAAACAACAGGTTTGAAACCATATGCAGAAGGTCATAGGATTGTCTCTCTGAGCATTGCACCTTCTGATACGTGTTCGTATTCGTTTCTGATGTATGATAGCTTAAAACCACTTATAAGGAGATTCTTAACAAATAGAAACATTCCGAAGATAGCAGCTAATAATGGCTTTGAATATAAATGGGCTAAACAGGATCTAGGAGTAAATGTAAATGGTCTTGTATTTGATGTGGTGCTAGCTCAACATCTATTAGATAATAGGAAAGCAATATGTTCTATTAAATTCCAAGCTTTTAGAAGGTATGGTATATTTGAATATGATAAACACATGTCTAAGTATCTAGTCCCTGAAGATGTGGAAACAGAGAACTATGGAGATAATGCTATTAACAATATACACAATGCTCCTAGAGGTTCTCTGTTATTCTATGGGGCTATGGATTCTTTAATCACCTATAGGTTAGGAAGAGATATGATGAAGGAGCTACATTATGAATATTAAGTATAATCCAAATAGTAAAGAGGGTTATGATTTAATGGCTTCTGGGGGACTTGCTTTTTCAGATATGGAAATGAACGGTATTAGAATAGATGTCAAACATTTCAAGTTTAAAGCAGATGAACTTTCTATGACTCTTAAACTTCTATATGCTAAGATCCTGAAAACAGATGAAGGGAAGTTCATTCATAAGAAATATGGACAGGATGGATTTACTTCCTCTAAGAAACTAGGGAAGGCATTATTCGATGATTTAAACTATACACAAGTAAAAGGAAGGAGTGTAGATGAAAAAGTACTAGCCTCTTTTAAAGGAGAGTTTCCAGAACAGTTACTACATATCAGGAAGTTAGAGAAAACATTATCAACATACATAATAGGTATATTAAGGCAAGTAGTTCATAGAGATGGGGAATATGTATTACACCCATCCTTTAGTAATCTCCTAGTATCTTCTTATAGATCCTCTTCGCAAGGTCCTAACTTGCAGAACATCCCTGTTCGAAATGAAGAGGTTAAAGCCATAGTCCGTAAAGGGTTTAAAGCCAGAAAAGGGAACCTCCTATTAGAGGTTGACTTTTCAGGTAATGAAGTAAAGTGCGGCGCTTGTTATCATAAAGATCCTATGATGATTAAATACATCACTGATCCTACTACAGACATGCATAGGGACATGGCTTCTGAATGTTATCTACTTCCACCAGATGAAGTTTCTAAAAATACTAGATACTGTGGTAAGAATATGTTTGTATTCCCTCAGTTCTATGGAGACTGGTATCAGCCTTGTGCTACTAACATGTGGGAAGCTATAGATACTATGTCTTTAAAAACTAGTTCTGGGGTTAAGTTGAAAAGGCACCTTAGAAGGAAAGGGATAGACTCATTAGAACAGTTTATAAAACATATGGAAGGAGTGGAATATGACTTCTGGACTGAAAGGTTCTATGTGTATAATCAATGGAGAGATGACTTGTGGGCTGAGTACCTAAAGAAAGGATATCTACATACACTTACTGGATTTACTGTTCAAGGATTACTAGATAAGAAACAGGTGTCTAATTATCCTATACAAGGATCTGCATATCATTGGTTATTGTGGTGTCTTGTAGAACTTAATGCATGGAGGAAAAGACATAGACTTAAATCATATCCTATAGTACAGGTACATGATAGTATTCTATGGGATATATACCCTCCAGAGAAAGATTATATAATAGAGAAAATGAAACAAGTAATGTCTGTAGATATTAGGAAAAGGTTTCCTTGGATTATTGTTCCTTTAGAAGTAGATATAGAACAAAGCCCTATAGATGGTAGTTGGTATGATAAACAATAGGATATAGAATATGAAAATAGTAGATAAAAGAGAAAAGATACCTGGGACTGTTAGGCTAGAGACATTAGCTGTAGGAGATGGCTTCCTATTCCAGCTACAGGAGAATCCTTATATAGTTGTAGAAAGTAGGAACCTTAGTTTGCAACCAGAAGATAATATAGACCCCTTACTTATGGTACTAGATTTAAAAGAGAACGTATTGTATCGGAGTATAGTTTCTGAATTAGTATATCCAATCCTACTAAATACTTCTTTCAGATACCACGATGATAAACAATAAACACAATTATCTATCTAAAACAGAAATGGGGATTGGTAGATATACTAATATGGCTATTTGTCAAATCCCCATTAAGTATCTTTTCTATATGAGAAGGAAAAGAGGGCATGTGATTTTTGATCATTATGCAATAAAGAGTTTAGTTGAAATAGAAATTAGAAGGAGCAGGATGAACATAGCTTCAAGTACTATAAAAGCAATAGAGATATTGGACTTCCTTAATGAGAAGTCTGTGTCTTGTACTGCGCATGATATTCATGAAAATAATACATCTAGATCAAGGCATATAGCCTCTACAAAGAGAATCTTAGACAGTTTAGTAAGAGGGGGTCTAATCCAAGGTGAAAGAGGAACTAAAGGAGGTTACACTTTAAGTTGTCTATTAGATGTACTTAGTGTTGCTTCTGTGAATCATCTCTTTATCAAACCACCTTCTTATGGTTCTCTAAAATTGTCTTCATTACATAGACTACAGAATCAGTTATTAGAACAAATTACAATCACTCAATTTTTAACAGAGGATCTTTCATGCTATACAATGATTATCGACCGGGGGAACTAGAAGATATAGAAGGTAACACTCACATTAAGACTATGCTAGATAAATACTTTGAAGATGTAGATACTATGCCTAGAGTCTTTATGTTCACAGGAGATTATGGTACAGGGAAGACTACATTCGCTAGAATCATAAGAGAGTATCTAGAGATTAAACATTGCTATACTGAAATCAATTGTGGAAAAGATAGATCAATGGAGTCCTTCAGAGGTATTGCAGATTCTTTAGGAGTACGTCCTTTAGGGGATGAATATAAAATGGTTGTCTTGGATGAGTTTCATGCACTTCTTAAACCTACACAGGACTTACTACTAAAACCCCTAGAAGAAGAGTACAATACTACCTTCTTGGTTATATGTACTACAGATCCTAAAAACATAAGAAAAGGGATTAAAGATAGGTGTGTAGTATTTAACTGTGAATTACTAGACAGTGAATCTATGACAGCTGTAATTGAAAGAGTTGTTGAGGGGGAAGAGGAAGAGTTAGAGGAAGAGGTTGTAGAAGCCATCATAGCTAAGGCTGGTGGATCTTCAAGAAAAGCATTGACAATTCTTGAGAGTGTGCTAGGATTGGATACTTCAGATGGAGTAGAAGAGATCCTAAAGCACATCCAAAGTATAGATTCTATGATAGAGAATCCAGAGATAATAGACTTGTGTAGACACCTAGCAAATGGGAAGCAAGACTGGACTACTCTAGCTGCTAAAATAAGAGCTTGCAAAGAAGAGCCTGAGTCTATACGAAGAACAGTAATGCGCTACTTTGGATCTTGTTTATTAAAAGGAAACTATATGGTATCTAAAGCCCCTAAGATAATGGTTTGTTTTGATGAACCTTTCTCTTGTGGGATAGATAGTATGGCCTTAGCTTTCTATGAAGCGGAGATGACAAAAAGGAAATAAAGGAAATGAATAAGGATAAGCTAGATAGACACTACCAAGAATTAAAAAAAGATGCTCAGATAGATAAGAACAATCTAGATGAAGAGTGTTGTAGACAGACCTTCTTATATGTTAAGTGGTCTAAACGTCTGGCTTTGGCAGAGGCTAATCTTAGAAGGGTAGAACATGCATTAACTAGATACAAAGCTGAAATGGTGATTCAAGGAAAAGAGGAAGGTCTAGGAGTGGCTGTATCAGAAGCTACATACAGAAAGTCTATGAAGTATATAGAACTGGGTAGAAAGAAAAGCAGAATACTTAGTTCAGTTAAGTTAGCAGAGAATGGAGTTCATACACTATTGCAAAGAAGAGCTATGTTAGATAACTTAGTGAAATTACATTCTACAGGCTATTATCATGAATCCTAGTAGGGACTATCATCTTATTAAAAAGGACAAACAAACCTCAACAGAAAGAGATAATACATGAAAAAGACAAAAGGAAATAAAAACAAACGTAAAGCTAGATTCAATGCAGATAAAGTAGCAGCTAATGTAGAAAGAGGTAAAGCAGGAGGTGGAGGAGGATGGGACTACATTAAACTTCCTTCAGACATAGAATTCTTCAAACCTGAATATGCAGAGAAGAAAGAAACAGCGACCTATAGATTCATAATTGTTCCTTTCTATACAGGAATGACAGGGAAGTTTAGTAGGGAAGTAGAAGCTGAAGGTGATCTTTGGTATCGTGCTAACTATAGACGTGCTTCTTTAGGTTCTGAGAATAAGAAAGTAGTCAGCCTTACTTCTATAGGAAAGAAATGTCCTATTAATGATATGTATAATAAATTGAAGGATGAATTAGCGGGTTCTAATCCAGAACTTTTGAAAGCGTTCGCTTCTAGTAAACGTGAGATCTATTATGTGATTGATATTGCAGAATGGAAGAAAACAAAGGAACTTACAGTAAGGGTCTTAGATTTTTCCCAGCATCTATTTGGGAAAAAACTAGACCTAGAGATTAAAAGTGAAGAGTATGAAGATAAAGAAGAGTTCCCTTTCAATCCTGTTCTCTTAGCTGATCCAGAAGAAGGATGTGTAGTGAAGATTCAGTTTAAAAAGGAAACATATAGAGGGAACGTTTATTCTGATGTAGGTAAAGTATCTTTAGAAGAACGTAAGAAAGGACTCCCTGTAATTGACGATGACTTGATTGAAGAACTTCAAGATCCTATGGAGTTTCTAGAGATTCTGCCCTATAAAGAAATTAATAGTATCATCCTTGATAATGATGATAATGATGATGATCTAGATACTACATCTGAAATAGATGATGACGATGATTTAGATTATGGCGATGTTAGTAATGATGACGATGACGAAGGGGATGAAGACGATGATGATCCTACTGTCGATCTAGATGCTATGAATAGAAAGGAATTGAAACAGTATATTAAAGAAGAGGAGTTGGATATTACTGTTAAGAAGAAATGGGATGAAGAAGATATAAGAGATGCGATCCAAGAAGCATTAGAAGCTGGAAGTGATGACGATGACGATGACGATGATGACGAAGTAGGAGATGATGACGACGACTTCTATGATGACTAGAGGGGAATTTCTAGCTTCTAAATCTACTGTATTTTTAGAGATATTGAGAAGGGGCTTAGGTCCCTTTTTTCCTCCTCACCTAGCAGTAGAGAATGAGAAGTATACAAGACTAGAGCAAGCCATAAACCTAATTGTCTTTCTAGTATATAACAGGAAGACTAAAACAGGTGGTTGGTTTGTTTCTAGTCGCATCACTTATAAACAGTATAGAAGTCAACGTAGCTACTATCAAAGAGAGGTAAGTTCTAATGCGGGTAACATACAAAGAATATAGGCAATGGAAAAAGAGTAAAGGCAACAGACTCTATCTAGATACTGGAAGTACTCTACTTAACTTGGCTATCTGTGATAAAGCAGCAGGAGGTATACCTACAGGAATAATGCTCAATATTATAGGAGATAGCAGTTCAGGTAAAACATTTCTAGCCTTAACTGCTTTGGCTTGTGGTTGCTATGATCCTAATTTTATGGAACACTCTAAGATTCTAGATGATGCAGAGAACGCCGACTGTTTTAATAAACAATATTTATTTGGTAAGAAAGCAGCTGGCGAAATGAGGAATCCTAGAAACAAAGAAGGTCTATCAGAATCCTCCCAATTGTTTGAAGACTTTGAAGTGAACGCTAGGAATGAATTGATAAATCCTTCTTTGTATGTTCTAGATAGTTTTGACAGTATATCAGATAAAGATGAGGAGGAGCATACTAAGAAGCGGCTACAGGCTCATGAGGATGGGAAGGAAACAGCAGGATCTTATGGAATGGGGAAAGCTAAGAAGGCTTCTAGTTTCTTCAGACAGATAACTGGTACTATTAAGAAGTCCAGTTCTATTCTTATTATAATCTCACAGACTAGGGATAATATAGACCCTATGTCTAGAAAGAAGAGGACAAGAGCAGGAGGGAAGGCTCTTAAATTCTATAGCTCAGTTGAAATGTGGTTAACAGAATTAGGAAAGATCAAAGAGACCATTAATGGAATAGATACAACTGTAGGTATTAGAATTCAGATTGAAGTATCTAAGAATAAGATCACTGGGAAGTATAAGAAGTTTGAATTGCATATTTACTATAACTATGGCGTAGATGACATCACTTCCTGTATAGACTTCCTAGTAAAAATGAAAGTGTGGAGGAAGAAAACAGCACAGGCTTATGTAGTTCCTCAATGGAAGTTTGAAGGGACTAGAAAGAAATTGATTCAGTACATAGAAAAGAATAAGAAGATGAAGGAAGTCCGCGCTATAGTACAGAAAGCTTGGGATGCCTTTGAAGATAAAGCGGCTGGTAATAGAGTTCCTAAATTTGGAGAGTAAAGAAATGAACATTAGTAAACATAAAGTATTAAAAGATATTCACGAAGCTATGGTATTAGTGGAAGGACTAGGATGTAGTGAGGAACTTACTACCCTATCTACAAAACTAGGAGATATAGCAGAAACAGTAGAGGGTATAATTGATGTCTTATCATCCATCATGGAAAAATAGAATAGTATTACTTAAACTCAGCTACAACCGTTTCAGAAGAAATGGAATACTACTGACATTTCTTCATAGTAACCTTTGGTATAATCTTTATACTAAACATACTAAAGCACGTAAATCAGAATTAAAAGAAATAGAACGTGTAGCGTTAGAAGGTAGAAAGAGAATATTACAAGAGGTTGACCTTGCGGCTACTGTTATTGATGTTGGAGGAGTAAGTAATCATCCAATAAAGGACCCATTTACACATAGGCCTTTCAACACTTATAGTATTCCTATGAAATTGTGCTCTGTAGTAGACCTTAAAGATAATCATTGCCCTGATAAACCTACAGTAGTAGGCCTAACAAAATCAGGAAAGCTAGTTACGTTATGCCCTCGGTGTTATAAGAATTATAATGATAGGGGTTTGGTAGTTATATTCGAAAAAAAGGAAATAGAAAATGGAATTAATTATAGAGGAATATATGCCCAGCAAAAGAAATTAGACAGATTGCGTAATGCTCCTGTCCTAGAAGGAAGTGACAGCACAATTAGAAGCATGAGACTAAGATGTATTAAGGAAAGTAGAGATAACCGGCAAGCACTGTTAGATATATTTGGAGAAACAGACTAATGGAATTAATTAAACCATCATATGAAATTGTAAATGAACCAGATTGGGATGAGGTTACTATAGCTTTAGAAAAGGCTATAAGGACTTGCTACAAGTCAGAGAAGGAAATCAACGCTGGAACAGCAGATAAGCTTATACGTACTATTATAGAAAATGGACATGAAAGTACATTGGAACATGCTAGTATAACTGTAAGGTTTGTTATAGATCGTGGTGTTAGCCATGAGTTTGTAAGACATAGACATTGTGGTTTCTGCCTAGATGAAGATACTGTAGTTACAGCTTTTAAAGGTGGAAAAAGTAAGACCTCAAAAAGATGGACGCTGAAACAACTTTGGGATTACCAAAATGACCCTAAACGTAAAGGTCGTTTAAAACTAATCAGACTGAGAAGTGTAAATAAAGATGGGATTCTAGTACGTAATAAAATTAAAAGTATTATAGATTCTGGGGTTAAGGATTTACTAGAAGTAAAATGTGTTAGTGGCAGATCTATAAAAGCTACAGCACAACATCGTTTCCTAACAGATGAAGGGTGGCAGAAACTAGGGAATCTAAAAGCAGGGGATAGATTAACAGCTAATGGTCTAGATTTATATGATAATAAAGAATGGTTATATAAGAAGTATATAGAAGAAAACAACACCTTAAAAGAAATGGCTGTGTTGATGGGATGTTGTGTTAGTATAGTTACAAGAACTCTACGTAAACATAATATTAACAAACCACTTTCAATGCGTAAAAATAGAAAGGGGGGTTATGGTAGAAAGAAAACATACAAAGAGTGTGATGAGATAAGTAAACGGATGACGGGAGAAAAGAACCCCAGATGGAAAGGAGATGCTATAGGCAGCTCGGCAGGATATTTAAGAGCTAATAAAATGTATACCCCTGATATTTGTTGGGGTTGTGGTTCTAAAGAGCATCTAGAACGCCACCATATGGATAAGGACCCGACTAATAATGAAAAGGAAAATATTAAATTCCTATGTAGGAGTTGTCATAAAGCTTTTCATGTAGGGAGTGGTGTACTCTCTGTTTTTAGTGATGAGATAGTATCTATTATACCATGTGGTAAAAACAGAACATTTGATATAGAGATGGAAGAGGAGCCTCATAACTTTGTAGCGAATGGTTTAGTAGTACATAATTCCCAAGAATCAACTCGCTATGTTAATTATCAAGGAAAAGAAATGCAGTTTATACTTCCTTGTTGGATGGATGATAAGTTTCTAGGAAACTGGAAAGTGGAATCAATCAGTACGGTCCTTGAACCTTCTACAGAAAGTCGCTGGATGTGGTCTATATTGGGTGCTCAAGAAGACTATGATAGTTTAATAAAAGATGGGTGGAAACCTGAAGAAGCTAGATCTGTACTCCCTAATTCTCTAAAGACTGAACTTGTAATTACTACAAACATGAGAGACTGGAGACATATGTTTATGCTTCGATGTGACAAGACAGCTCATCCACAAATGAGAGAAGTGATGCAGCCTCTATATATGGAGTTAGTAAAGAAATGCCCTACGTTGTTTGATTCAGTTAAATTTGAAGCGGAAGATATATTTAAGGATTGGAGTATGCAGCCTTCTATATGTAATGGAAATTCTATAATAACAGCATATCATCCTACATCTAAATCTTCTTGTGTAGCTGCTGGTATAGGAACTGATACTACTCTACGTACTAAAAGTAGGAAAAGAGAGAAGTTTACACCTCTAGGGAAAGCCCTTAGATTCGCAGTGCAGGAACATGTACCTAACGATCTTATATGGAGTGATCAGTAATGAGTACTGAACTAACACTAGCAGACGTAGTAAAAGAAGGAATAGAAAAACACCTATCGATTAACATTAACATGAGGGGCGTGTTCCTCGTAGGGTTCAGGCTCTGGTTAGGCTAGAGGAGAAGGCTATGTTTGATGGACTAAATATTGGGTTTTTTGGAATTATGATTGTGTTTTTGATTGTCACTTTTCTTGGATGGGTTACTTGGGAAGGAATATTCTGGGTGATCTCACATATCCATTTTATCGCATAAAAATTAAAGGTGAACAAACATATAGTAGAAGAAATGGGATTATTATGAGTACTGAACTAACGCTAGCAGACTTAGTAAAAGAAGGAATAGAAGAACACCTATCCTATATTGATAGGAATAAAAGAATAGACACCTTAGATAATAAGATAAAAGAATTAGAAAAAGAACGAGATGATCTAAACAGTAAACCTCACGGTTGGGGTTTTACTCCTAAATGGCAAAGGACTATAGGTTTACTTATAGAAGCTGGTGTGAAAGAAAAGATGGAAGAAAGGGAAAAACCTATATGAATACACTAAAAGAGTTAATAGAAATAGGAGTAGAAGAGGAACTTAAACACACAGCTACTAGAGAACGGAAGGCTTATCTAGAAAAGAAGATACAAGAACTAGAAGCAGAACATGCAGAGTTGTCTAAAAAGCATATCCCGCATAGAGATCTTACTCCTTCATGGGTTCACACTATTAAAGAACTCATAAAGGAAGAGATAAAGAAAAGAGGAAGTTAATGAGTGATACTTTTATTTCAGGTCTGTTATGTCTGTTTGGTTTCTTTATAGCTTTTTTAATAGCAGCCCCCTATAAGGAAGTTAGGATTATCATAGCTAGAAGGAAGAAAAGTAAACTATTTCAGCAACGCCTTATAGAAGAGTCCTTAAAGTACGTTCCTCTTTCTGCTGATCATGTGGAGATTTGTAGTGTTGGGAATGAGATACTAGATCATCATGCCAGAATAAACAACAGTATATGTTCTTGTTCTTTAAGAACGCAGTTAGTAGGAGATGGGTGTTCTATTTGTAATCCTGAATTCGAAGCTGAATACACAGGTTCTTTAATAGCTAAAGATTGCCCTCATTGTGGTTATGGTTTTCTATTGGAGAATTCGTTTGGTGATATGTGGTGTACTGAATGTGGGTGGGATGTTTATTATGAAGTATAAACATAAGGTATTTCTCAGGAAGTTACTATTCATTCCTATGAGGTCTTTCAGTCTAGAGTTTGATAGGGATTATGGAATGCACAAAAGAACAGGATGGACTGTTGTTATGGATGGATGCGTATGCTCAGAGCTAGAAAGGAATATTCTTATTTCTTTAAGGAAAGCATATATTAGAAGATGGGCATGGGAAGATGAATGTATTTGTAGGAAAGGAGCAGAAAATGAATAACAAAGATGTAGCAGCCATACTTACAGAAGCTTTAAATATTATCTATAGTGGTGGGATACCACATTCACTCAGTAATCTTGTTATAGATTATGAAGAACCATATACTAGATTTCAGATATGTTTTCAGTTGACTGGTTCCTTCCCCACAGGGCTTTATGTAGGTCCTATTTATATAGATAGGGATTTTATTATAAAAGCATCTAAAACTACACTAAACCACAAACTTAATGAACTAATAGAGAAGGCCCCCACTGCTCCAAAATACATTATCCCTGAACCTACAGGAATTACAGAAATGAATAATAAAGATATAGAAAAGAAAATAACAGATGCTTTAAATAGATTTAGTGGCAACACTGATTACACCATACGGGATATTGTAATAGATCCTTACACAAGTAAAAAGTTTGTAGGGATTAGGTTCTGTCTTACATCCCTTACAGAACCTCAAAGAAATATAAAATTGGAAATGAATAAAATATGGGTAGCGTGTGCTGCTGATGGAGAACTATATAACACTCTTAATCTAGAAATAGGAAACTCTTTGAATAAAGACCTAGAGGTTAATCAAGTGAAAGAGAACTTTGACTTGGATATCCCGAAACCCCCATTGAAGGAAGCAGTTAATCATCCTATTCATTATGGTGGGGATACTCCTTATGAAGCTATAAAAGTTATAGAAGCTTGGGAGTTAGGTTTTTGTCTAGGTAATACAGTGAAGTATATTAGTAGGGCTGGGAAGAAAGAGAAGAGATTGGAAGATCTACAGAAAGCTCTTTGGTATCTTAAAAGGGAAATCAACTCTATAGTAGAGCAGGAAAAGAAACCTTCTTACAAAAAAGGGGATTCTCAGGAGGAAGGAAATGTCAGCAAGAAGTGATTTCAGAGGACACCCAATTATTTGGATAGGAACAGAAGAAGATGGCTATTGGGTTTATGAAGATACTAAAGAACGTCTTCCTGCAACTGGTGGAGATACTAGACCATGCGTTAGATGTGGTTCTCACTTTACACTAGGAGAAGGAGAAGTAGATACTTGTCTTGGAGTACTACCGGGTGTTAATAATGCCTGTTGTGGACATGGGAATCCTGAAAGGGCTTATGTACGTTTTACTAATGGTCTAGTGTTAAAAGGATTTACTGTAGAAAAGGCAAAGTAGAATGAAACTCACTAAGTGCAGGCCCAAAAAATGGCTTGAATTAATGACAGGGCCTACTTTCTATAAACTATCTTGGTGTACTGAATGTGGGACTGTTAAAAAGGAATGGTATACCCCTCTTGGTAAAGTGTATTCCACATACTACTACACACCGTCCCATAGGAAAATAAGGAAAACTGATGTCAAGGATAAAGATAAAGAAGAAAAAGGTATTAGTAGATTGTAGTCATATCTGCTATACAGTCTACTATGGCTGTAAAGATCAGGAGTCTCCTATTTGTGTTATTCAAGGTTTTATAAATAGAGTCTTGCAACTAATGGAAGAGTTTCATACAAGTGATCTTATCTTCTTCTGGGATAGCCCTGTTTCTATAAGACAGAAGAAGCATACATTCTACAAACAGACTAGGGCTAAAAAGAAAAAAGAAGATCCTAACCTTCCTAATATGTTTGAGCAAAGGAAACTATTAAAGGAAGTAGTCTTACCGGGACTAGGGTTTCTAAATCATATTGAAATAGAAGGTTATGAAGCTGATGACACTATGGCCCAGATAGTAGAGAACTATCCTAATAAGAGGTTTGTTATAGTAGCTAATGACAATGATCTATTTCAGATACTTAAAAATAAGAACTTAATAGGCATCTTCAGTTGTAGATCTAATGAGTTATTTGATAAAACAAACTTCATTCATAAATATGATATAGAACCTACTGAATGGAATCTAGTCAAAGCTCTAGGTGGATGCGGGTCTGATGAAGTTCCGGGGATTCCGGGAGTAGGGGAAAAGACAGCAATTAAATACTTGAATGAGAAGTTAAGCACTTCCTGTCAGGCTTACAAAACAATACAAACCCATCTAACTACTACCTTTATTAGGAACCACTGGTTAGTAACATTGCCTCTAAGTGGAATCCCTAAGAACTATAAGTTCCTTCGTAATAGATTGACAAAAGAAAATCAAACTGTTATAGAAGACTGCTACGATATTAATTTTGAAAAAGAATGGAGGAGGTACTATGCTAGGAGGAGATAATATGATTGTGCCACATATAACCAATGCTTACATAGGAGTAGATAATGGAGTCACAGGAACTATAGGGGGTCATTTTAATGGAGAAACTAGATTCATTAAAACCCCTTCATTTAAGGAACAGAACTATCAGAAAAAGAAAGTAAATGTAACTCGTTTGAATGTTCTTGAATTTAGGAAGTTCCTTGTATATTATGCTAAACGTGCAGATTTTGTAAGAGTAGTGATTGAGCGTCCTATGGTTAATCCTAGGAACTTTGTGGCTACAGGTTCTGCATTGAGATGCTTAGAAGCTACACTAATAGTGATAGAACAAGTCAATAGACGTTACTCTAACGTAAGTTACGAATTCATTGATTCAAGGGAATGGCAGTCCTCTCTACTCCCTAGAAACATAAAGGGTTCTGCTGCTCTTAAAATGGCAAGTATGCAGAAGGCTATTAAACTATATCCTGAACATGAAGTTCTATTACGTAAGCATAAGGATGGAGATGGTTTACTTATGATGAAATACTATATGGAAAAGGAAATTAAGTATGGCCGGTAAGAGGAAGAGGAAGAAGGTAAAACAAGGATGGTTCTATAAAGGAAACCGTATTTACATGCGTGTAGAAGGAAAGGTTTACACTATCCCTGAATTTATAACTACTTTTTGTCCTAACTTTTCTTATATATCTATACAAAGTAGGCGGGACAAATATACTCCTATAGAACTAATAATACTATATAATGCTGCACACACACCCGTGTATGAACCTAACACTAATATAACTTATAAGGATATACAGGAAAGACGTATAGAGAAGTATAGAAAGACAATGGCGAAAAATTATAAATCTAAAAAGGAAAAAGCTCTCGAAGATAGGAATAATAGTAACTTACCAAAGATAAAAAGGACACCGATAACATGAGTGGAGTAACACTAACACCAGAACAAGAAGCTATACTAGCAGAAGTACCACAAGAAGTAGCAGTGTTTCAGAATGAAGTAGCTACACCTATATTTCAGAATGAAGTAGCTACAGGGGTAGTTCCTTTAGAAGTAGAGGAAGAACCAGTAATCCCTTGGGGTTCTGATAAGGATCTATACTATGTATTCACAGAAGATAATGTAAACCTCATTGTGGCCCTATTAAATGAACTACATACTATTAACTATGAGTTGACAACTACAGTGCCTCAGAAATATGAGGATTCATTGGAGTACAAGCATAATGGCATACTTTGTTTTGTAAGTTCTATAGATATCCTCTCAGACACTTGTAAGGAGTTATTAGACAGTTTAGACTTGCAACTTTCTCATACTTATGATAAAAAACTCTCTAAGAATTGGTGGAAGTGTTTATTTACAGGAGTCTCGAAAGTACAAATCTATATGAATCACGTTAGGTTAATATCTTACAGACTAGGTCAATTAAAGTTGGTAGTTTCTGGATTTACAGAAGCAATAAATAAAGTAGCACCAGAAGTTAAAAACTCGGAAGATTATGGAACCTCTGTAGCTTTAACTAGTGTTAAGGAAACTATAGATCTAGGGAAACGGATTGTAGAAAATGTACAAGATAAAGAAGTGAAGAAACTCAAAATAGGACAATTACTTCCTCTAGACATAGATACCTTAGAGATCTATACAAAGGAGATTGAACCAAATGAAGGAAGTTAAATTCAAAGAAGCAAATGATTCAGATGGGACTACATTTAGAAATCCTGTAGCTAATCTATATTTAAAGAAGTTCAAATTAACTAGAAAAGAAAGATGGTTGTTATTCTTTGGTTCCCCTTTATGGGTAGCTACTCCTATTAGAGGAGGACGTTCCGTTTTTCTAGAATGTAAAAAGTCAGCGTTTATAACAAAAACAAAAGGAGTAAAGAAAGATGAGAAGTAACCTAATACGAGTGATGATTGTACAACCTACTATAGAGCTGGATAAAGATGCATGGAGTATGTTACACCAGTCTTATAGCTTACTTGCCGAAAACAAATGTGAAGGAGATGCTGGACTAGATATTGTCATGCCTAAATCTGCTTCTACTTCAGATGTTAGAAGTACTCCTGCTTTCATGCTGGTTCCTACCTATTGTAGAATCCTTGTGGTTGAAGGTCATCAAGGACAACCCTTAGAATATTATACACCTATCTCGTGGATGTTTGTTCCTAGATCTTCTACCTTTAAAAAGACAAAGGCTATTCTTGCTAATAGTGTAGGGATTATAGATGCTGGATATAGAGGGGAAGTGAAAGCTGCTATGTTGAGCTTCCATCAGGAATGTAGTATATTTGAAAGATTGGAAAGATACTTCCAAGTAGTTCCTTTTGATGGGAAAGGAATCAATGCTATAGTACTATATACTAAAGATGAGATTGATCTAGAGAAACAGTATCCTAGTGTTAGAGGTTCTGGTGGACATGGAAGTACAGATGATGCAAGTCATACTTTAGTAGCTTCAAGTAAACCACAACCACCTAAAGAAGAGGAACTTTAATCTTATGGCACGTAATAATCTAAAAGAAAACAAATTCGACGTTGTATATGAAGTAATGGATTCTCTAGGTAATACACATGAAATCAAATGTGAGACTATAGAAGCTAATGGAGATGAGGTGATTTTTAGAGACAAGCATAATAATGGTGTAGGTTTATTTAGAAACTACATCTACTGGAAACTACTATCATTTACTCTTGCTACTGTCGATGAAGAGGAGGAAGGTTCTTAGTGAATGAAAAGTTGAAGATTGAATTAACTATAGAGAATGGAAAGGCGTTAGAATTCTACACTAAAAATATAGAAGAGATTGAACACAAACTTAGATATGGTAATCTACTAACTCTCTGTTCTATTGCGGTTTCGATAACTAAGGAGAAGAAGTTAGGAGAAACACCACAGGAAGTCTGGGATAGAGGTTCTGATAGTCCTATTACCTCAATTAAGATAGGAGAGGAGGTAATAGATGTATCGAAAACCAAACCTATTCCTGAATCTGAGAATAGGCTTATAGCAAAGGATGAGGTTTTATCAGAAAGGAGGTTAAAAGAACTCCTTTTATCAATGGCTATGGCTCCTAATGACGCAGAACTACTAGTTAATAAATTACGGAATGCTATGTAATTCCATATCTGTAGACACAAAGAAACCCTACACCAGATTAATTTCTAGTGTAGGGTTATTTTTTTTATCTCCTAATAACTAACCTAGTAAAAAGGACAAAAAACTAGGCTACTAGGAAAATCATTTATACTACAGCTACTAGAGAAACACTTGTACTTCCTCCAGCATCTGAAACATCTGCTCTAATACGTAAGCCATGTTTAGCAGCTACAACGTAACGCCATCCAGCTTCTGTGATAGTAACATCTGTTCCATTAAAATCAGTCAATGTGGTAAATGGAAGTCCCCCTAAAGAACCTACTAATGTGATAGTAGCTCCATCAAAAGTCCCAGCTGCTTGAAGAACATATGTTCCTCCTTTACAATTTAGTAAATCCCCAGATGTAGTATCTGTTGCTTGATCCTCTAGCAAAAACATATTTCTTCTCCTATTTCTTCTTCTGTCATTTTATTAAAAACTAAAGATGAGCATTGTATAATTGGGAACTGCTTATAGTGTGGCAATCTCATTATTTCAAACCCTCCATTCTGAAAACAATGAGCTGTATATTCACTACAGAACCACTTGTTAGGATTCTCGCGTTTCTTTCGTACAAAGAAACCCCATATTCCTCCCCAATCATACTTTGTCCCATCTAAAGCTATAGCCTCATCTAAAATCGCTTCTACGTTATGAGTACCGATAGGTTTAAATATATCAAAGTCATGTACATATCTATCTCTAGTATATTCAAAGGATCTTCCGTAAACCCCTTCACCTTGTATGGACTGCCACTCTTCAGCATAGTGAGATACTTTCTCTATAAATAGTAAAGAGACATGGCTATAACTTCCATGACCAAACCATTTAATTACAGAAGCACCTGTCCCTATACCTTTATAACCTAAAAGGTATACTTGCATTTTTAGTTCCCAAGAGGAGCAACCTGAACATCAGATTCTAGTTCTCCACCACCTTCTGAATTATAATTTACATCACCATCTAGAGAACTGGCAGCTCTATATTGAACTTGGTGGACTACATTTACTATTTCTGGGGTTCCCATGAACATGGTACAACCTGACAATACTAATAGAACTATAGTGCCTAGTGTTATTTTTTTCATTCTCTTTCCTTTTGGTTATTTATTAAGTTCCTACTTTCTTTATAGCTAAAGGATAACTCCTAATGAGAAGTCTAGTTATATTAGGCTTGGTATGTTCCTATCTTAAATGCTATGATGTTAGAATAAGTAACAGTCAAATCCAAAGCTCCTCCATCATTGTGTCTAGCTCTAATACTCAATCTTACTGGAGTAGTGCTAGTAATAGTAATGATCCCGGCAAGTGGAGCGCTTCCTATATCTCCTCCTGTAGAAATCTTACGTTGAAAGTGTATGTCATCTCTTTCTACTCCATCAAGGAAGGCAGCTAGGAACCACTCCTTATTAACTCCAGTTCCTGTAAAACTAACCCCACCTATAATAACAAAGTATCCCGGTTCAGTAAACACTAACTCTTTAGTAGTATTATCATAAGCTACACCATTCCCCATATTAGTAGCATCTGTATCTGTATATGCTGTTACCGCTGTATATGCAGCTCCTGTAGGAATTGATTGGGCAGAAGCAGAGGCATTATGCATATGCATCCCCCCAAAGATCCCTTCTACAGTTTTATCTACTTCACTTTTCTCAAATAGTGTGGTCATATATTATACTCCTTTTAATTTGTAATAAATAAATCCCTATCCCAAACTTCTCCAGCAGAAGATGGGGTATATGTGATTTTAAGACCATCTGTTTTAGCCTGTGCTCCTAAGTATATAGAGAATAAAACCTCAACTTTTGTTTCAGTAGCTTTATATGGTATTGTAATAACATTTACAAAATCTGGTGACACATTATCTGGTTGTATAGAAACATCCATATGTCCCGCTGATGCTACTGTAGGTTCAAACATGAACTGTACTCTAACTAGAAAAGAAGGGTTGTTTAAGAAATCCTCCAGTTCTATCTTATTAGTTGTAGCATTCCACATCTTTGTTATCCCAGCGGGGAAGTTCTGTTCGTTATAGGCTGCACAGTCATTCTCAAATGCATATTCTGTAGCAGCGGAAACAGCTTGTCTACTACCAGTGTCATATTCACTATCTGAGCATGTTTCCCAAGGAGTTTTTATTCCTTTTCCTACAGCATAATCTACTTCTGCTTTTGTAAATAAGGTTGACATTCTAATTACTCCTTTACTAAATACACATGCTCTGCATCGTAATTATATTTGGTTCCATCTTCTAATCCTCCACTTAATACTGGATACACTATGGCATTTTCTATAATACTATTAAATACAGAAAGCCAGACTATGAATCGTACATAATCATTATAAGTCCATTCCCTATCTATTGGATAAGTTATGATATTAGTTATGGAAGAAGCACTAGGAGCAGTTACAAAAACATTATCATCAAAGTTTATATGGTTAATTAAATTACTAAAGGTTTTCTTATCATAAGTGATCCCATCTGCACTCCAAAACTCATTTGTTATAAACTCTGTATTAGCTGCTTTCTGCTGGATCTTAGTTTCTGCTCCATTATGTACTATAGCAGGTGGGTTGTCTGAGGTTTTTGTATATCCAGAAGGAGGTGTTATTACTAGAGGAGTTCCATTCACATCATAAGGAATATATAAAGGCTCTAGTGTAGCATGTTCATATAAACTAAAACCATCAAGTAAATTATTATGGAATACATCTTGTAATCCCCAGAAAGCAGCTAGTCCTCCAGTCCCGGTAGTAATTACACCATCATTCCCATTTCCAGAAGTATCGTACACTTTACCACTTGCCACTCCTTCTGCCATAGGCCACATAGCCGTCCAAACAGTATCACTATAATATATACAACACATACTTATAGACTTCGTTCTTGCATCAGTACTAGAAGCTAATTCTATTGCAGCTGATAAACTATCTATTCCAGGATTCACAAATACTTCTGCTACGGTTGCTACGGTTATAGTTATAGCAGTCCCTACCCTGTTAATAGACGTAGAATACCAAGTGCCTATAGTAAGTACCTGTGTATGGATATAATCTAAACCCCCTAAACGAATGGATAGTTTATTAGCATTGATTCGAATTCCATTCCCACCATTACCTAAGATCAAAGACTGAGAGGAACTCTCATTTATTTTTATCCAACCTGAAAAACTAAAGTCACCATTAAAAGCATTGCTCTTTCCAGTAGTAATGTAATCCCCAAGTCCATCAAACGTGACCCCATTACTTTCTACCAAATCTGCCAGCAATAGATTGATTGTTTTATCTAGTACTTCTGGAGAAGTTAATTCATATAACCATTGTAGCATACCTTCTGGTGGAGATGGAGTTAATCCACTATCTACAGTACCGTCATGTACAGTTCCTAAGTGGGTTGTACCATTCCCTACTGTTCCTTTATAAAACATTTTTATATCTCCTTTTTAAATAGAAATAAATACACCCACGAAAAGTTCTATTATGTAGCTGTTCCTAGTGAAAGTGTTTTTATAGTGCCTGCTATATTAAGGTCTATATAGAGATCATCCCCATCTCTACGAATAACATAACCCCCACGCATTAAAGTTCCATCTGCTTCAGATCCATCTGTAGCTCCTCCATCTGTAGGAGCTGTAGCATTATCCTCTATAGACAAAGACACTGTTCCATCAACCTTATGAATTCGTATAGCAGCTGATCTAGTACTAGTGCCCCACATCCCAAGTTCCATAACACTACTAACCGTGTTATTTATACTACCTCCAAAGAGATAGGATAACCCACATGTAGCATCTATTGACTTCCCTACAACCGTATTCCCACCACCTATAACCGTGTTCCCATTACCAAGGACATTATTTGTTCCTCCATCCACTGATATGGTAGATCCTATACACACACAACTAGAGGAAGCTGACACATCATCATCTAGATTGATATTACTTCCTATAAGTATAGAATTACTAGACAATGGTTCCGCATTTAAACTACGTCCCAGTGCTATATTATTATATGCCTCTAAATTATTGTCCCTTCCTATATTAATTCCAGTTTGACTTAATACATTATCTTTTCCAAGACATATACTAGATAATCCTGCTATAGTATTGTCTATTCCTACACTTATAATATTAGAGGAGCTACTACTTGTATTTCCCTCCCCTATTAGAACACCATTATCTCCTACACCTGTATTATTCTTACCAAAACAGATAGTATCATCACCACTAGCTACTTGAGTGTCAGCTGTTCTACTAGCTTGTATATCTATAGAATCCGAACCTCTAGCATTCCCTGTCTTATCCCCCATGATCCATGCATTTGTAATTGCTATATATTCAGGAGCTCGTACTTCTAAATCATCAAAGTTGGAGTTCAGTAAACCTCTATGTGTAGCGAAATCAATTCCATCTGCTATTACTACTACTGCCATAATCCTTCTCCATTTTTATATTATATCTTACTTAAAGCATTCATTTTAATTTGACTGTCATGGCATTTCTGCATCTCTTTAGATACATCATCCATTTTATCTGTAAATACTCTAAATGCTTGTGCTGTTTCTCGTACCAGTGTCCCATTAGCTTGTAGTGTTACTCTCATCTCTTCTAGTGCAGCATAGTACTTTGCTTCCCTAACATCTCTTTCCTGTTTATTCTCTGTGATGGTTTTCATTAATTGACGGAAGAGGAGAATACTACAACAAATGAGAAGTACAGTAAATATAGAAAGAATAGTTTGACTATCCCCTTTTGCTAATTCTTTCTGTACTGCTAATCCATCATCACTTAACAACGCTCCTGCAAAACTTGTGGTAGCTACTATCCCAAATGCTGATGTTATGTAGCCTACTTCTACAGGTTTGATTTTTCTGCCTTTCATATCTAGTTCCTTTTTCTTACTTTTCTTATGGGGTTACAAAAAATACATTTGTCTGATCTACTATAACAGCATCTGGATCAAAGACAACATAAGCAGTTCCGCTAGCTGTCTTTCTTATTATCTGTAATAGCCTTGTACTTCCTGCTATAATAGAAACACTATCAGACCCACTTCCTGAATGTGTTTTCTCTAAAACCCCATCTACATAGATATACATAGTATCATCTGCATTGTAGTCATAAGTTATAGTAATCCCAGTAGTAATATCTAAGGTCATACTATACATTGTATGTGTTCCTACTTGTGTCCCATTAGCTTCATAGAAAGCTCCATAAGAAAAGGCATAGTCTGAAACTGATTCTGATGAAAAGTCAGCTGGTACTGGTGTAGTACTTACACTTGAAGTTCCTTGTATAGTATAGTAAGGAGATCTATAAAGTTCAGAGTCTGCTGTTATCCCAGCTGTTATTATATTATTTATGGCGGTTATTACTTGGGTGTCATCTGCTTTATCAGGAGTTACACCACCTTCTGTTAGGACATTAAGTAATTCTTTTTGTAGCATGTTAAGCCACCAATCAGGTAGTATAGTACCTGTTCCAGAGTCTGTAAAAAACTTTTCAGTTCCTGATACTACAGCTGGTCTTGTAGGTTCTGGTGTTGTAGCGGAAGCTGTGTCTATCCAATACATTTTAAAAATCTCCTTTCTTACCTAGCAAAAATATTAACATTATCTATAATGGGAACTTCTGGAATAAAGTGATAACTGTAATCATATCCATAACTGTAAGTCTGCTCTACTATTTTTAACTGGTGGTCTCCTACAGGAAAGTGAATATCAAAAGTAACAGTGGTGTCCGCTATTTGCCTTACATACCCATTCATAAAGATAGCAACAACAACATAACTCCCTCCTGTTACTGTTACTGTGATTCTCCTAGTAACTGCATTCACTACTCTTATATTTAAAGTAGCGTATTCCCCATCTGCATTAGCTAAAGGTTGCAACATCTTAGGTCTATATATAGAACCATAAGAAGGATAGTACTCCATCCCAACTGGATCTGGAGCATCAAAAGCTGTGAAGTTTCTAAAAGGACGTATGATATACTGAGGCACTTTGTACAAAGCTTGCAGCTCTCCTATTCGAAGTGTTGTATAAGCTACTAGTGCATCTCCAACTTGAGTGTCATCTGCTTTGTCAGGAGTTAGTAAGCCTGCCCTTACTATTCCTAGTAGTTCCTTCTGTATAGAATTAAGAACCCATGCTGGTGTCACTGTCCTCAGTGTTCCCGCTGTAGATTCGTGATATTTCATTTCTGTAGATTGTGTAGGGATTTTTGCAGGTTCTACACTTACAGCATCACTTGTGTCTATCCAATACATTTTATCCCCTTCCCCATTTTACTAGAAATGAGATATTTTCCAAAACACCATTAAAGACTACATTAGAATTCCATAGTAACTTATACTGTACATAGGTATCTCCTACGAGTATTAAAATACTACGCCACTTTTTAGAACGCCATCCAGTATCCACTTCAGTAGTAACTAAAAGTCTTTTCTCAAATGTACCTGCACGATATGGTAGAGTAGTCCAGTCTGCTGTTAAGCTTCTCCCTCCATTTTGTGTGGAGTTTTCTAGAAGTAGTGAAGTACTGTCTTCAGATAGTATAAATTTTCCTACTCCATCTGTTAAGACTCCTTCAAACATAGAACTGTCTGCATCTGCTCCTATTACTGAAGCCCCATCAGTAGCTTGTATTGTAGATCTAAAAGCAGTAGATTGGATGTCTGTATAATTCAATAAACAACTATAACCACAATAAGCATCGATCCCAGCTATAGGACTTCTCTTACCATTGAAGTCACTAGTATTAAACTTCCTAATAACAGTAACTTCAATAAGTACATCCTCTCCTATATTCCATGTTACTCCTGCTGGATAATAGATCCTTCCAAAAACATCACTTCCTATAGAATTAGTAGGCCCCCAACCAAACTCAGTCCTTGTAAAAGCTGAACCAGCTACAGTTCCTAAATCAAATGTACGTTTATCTTTTATGAGTATGTACTCTAGATTAGAAGGATCTGTTTCAACTGTACTGCCATTCTCATTGGCTTCACATATACTTGTGATATCCAGAGGGTTATCTAGATCGGTTTCTTCTACGTATAGAACCTGCGGGTATGATGGTTTACCTAAAATGACACTATCATCATGCAGTCTCTTGATTCTAACACGCTTAGGATTGATATAAGCTTCTATCTCACCCATATACTCTTGTGCTATCCCATAACGTAATACTCTTCCTACATCTGCTTCTAAAAAGAAATCCGCTGTAGCTTCTACGATACTGCTACTATTCACATAAATATAGGTTGTAGTAGATGTACGTTTATTTATCCTAGTTCCATCCCCTGTTTGTATATACTTAAATATGTTAGCTACATAATCATCAGCTAGCATATCCAACCCACCATCATTAATCAGGTTGGGCATTTCTAGTTTGCTTCCTCTTTGGTTCTTGAAAGCAACATGTACCTCTAAGGTTGTTTTCATTACAAACGCCTTTTTATGTTATGAACACAAAATATGTGTGTTCCTGTCTAAATCTTTCTAGTATAGATTCCAATAGATCACTAGCTCCACTTTCTCCTAATCTATCCCCTGCTCTTGAACGTCCTGTTCTATATACTGGATCATCTACATCATTCATTGTTATTACTATTTCAAAAGGATCTGTTACAGGATCATGTGTAACTGTAATATCATATCCAAAAATAGCAGCTATAACTTCTAAGAATTCTCCAGTGCTATATTCGGATACATTAAACATGGCTTTTACTACATTCACTCTGGCTTCATAGGTCAGTTGCAGTTCTATTACAATACTAGTTAAACCTAGAACTTCTTCCCAGTCTTCTAGAAATATTCCTATATTTCCGGGGTAGTACTGTTTCATTATATCATCTAAATCTATTAGAAAAGCTTCTGCTGTTCTAGCTATTCCAAAGATTAGTTTCCTAAGATCAGAATCTTCTTCTTCAGGAGGCCATGCTTGTCCAGATGGTAGTAACCTATATATTGCTAGTCCTAGAGGAAATGAAGGCGTTACATAGATCCCTGCTCCATCCTCAAATCCTAATGTGACTCCAGTAGGACTAGGTTCTATAGTATCTCTCCATATGAGTCTATCATCCCATATAAAGTTATCATCCCATATCACTGATTCTGTTGTTACTTCTAAAGCCCCTGTAGAGGCATCATATACAGGATTCATAAATACTCCCTACAATGTGGTTATAGTTAGAACTCCTACAGTAAGTAAGTAATCCCTACCTGTAGCTGCTAACGTTCCAGTAGATGTTAACTCAAAGTCTTCTACACCTTCGGCATCACTTATAGCTCTGTTGATCTTCCCTGTAGTCAGTGTGTCTCCCGGAGCAGTACTTTGAAATAGTTTTTCTAAATTAGATGTTACAGCTGCTTCAGTATCTGCATTATTAGGTTCTAATTTAATACTCATTGCTACTGTTTGTTCTGTTAGAGCTGGTACTGTTAATGTTCCCATTCCTTCTGGTTTACGATCATCATCTATATAAGCTAATACAGCTGCTCTTTCTGGTGCTGTAGGAATTCCGTTAGCATGATCATCATCATACATGACAAAATAGATTTCCACATCACCTTCTGCTATCACTGCTGGCCATGAAGCAAAGCTATAAGGGTATACTTCTGTAGCAGCTATGACTTCTTGAGTCCATCTAATGTAGTCCGCTTTACTACCTCCTCTAGCAGGTTTAGCAAATTCATCTAGTAGACGGGCTTTATATTCTGCTAATGTATAAGCATCAGTCCCGCCAGTTAATCCACTAGAATCTACAGCACCAGTGTCAGCCACTCCCGCTGGAGTAGAAATGAAAGTAAGGATATCCCCATTCTCTCTATTCTTATCTTCCCCACCTGTAACAGAAGTAACAGCCACACTTGCTGTTCCTCCTGCTATTGTTGCTAGTGTAGTAACTTCATACTCAGTTCCATCTGTATAAGTCAATTGTAGTCCTGCTGCTATAGTAGAACCATTAGTTCCTAAAACATCAATGCTTCCTGTAGCCACCCTAGAAGTTAGATAGTCTATATCCTTTACTGATCCCCATTCTCGTAAACCTTCCTCAGCTGCTCTATTGGGTAAGGCTTGATCCGTTTTATACTCTACAGTAGAATACAGTTCTGAGAACATACCTCCTAGTACTTTTGAGACTATAAGTGTCAGTGAGCCTTCTTCTATAAGATCGGCATTTAAATTCATTTCTTCAGCAAGGCTCTGTTTGGCTCTTTCTGTAAGAGTTTCTATACTTGATTTATTATAAGCCATTACTCTCTATTTCACTCCATATAAAATTGAACCTTACAGTCGTAGCTGTATTGTCTGGACGTTCACATAAAATACGCATGTCCATAACACCATTGGCTTCATCTGTCCATTCTACTAGAACAAACACTTTCTTTACTACACCTGAATCTAGTAATGGTTGTAATGCTTCATCTGCATATTCACTATGTTCCCTTAATGTTTTGTCCGTTCTCTTCTTACTAGTGGACAGCCACATTTTAGATCCTATGTTTTGTTCTCTGAGAGCATCCCCCCACCATCCTTTTCTATCGGCTGGGAAAATATCAGTATCCATATTAGCATCGTCTAATTCTTCTAGTGTGACTCTTCTGTCTGTCATTAATAATATACTTATAGCAGAAGCTAGTGTGTCACCTCTTCTAATATCATTATCCTCTATAAGTATGTCACAGAAGGAAGCCCCTTCTCTCTGTATAAAAGAAATATCTCCGGGCATTAGTGCACCACCTTTGTGTTTTCATAATCACTGGCTACAAATACTGTTCCCGGTACACTAGGAACTGAAGGAGATCCTAATGCAGCTGTAGGATGCATATGAGTATTATACTCTGTTATATGAGCATTCAACTTAGCTGTTAATTCAGTTATTTTTACTAACCCTAAATTACCAGTTCCATTTAGTTCTACATTTCCATTAGATGCTAATTTAACTATAGCAGAGAAGGCGTTAAATAATGCAGCTTCCCCATCATCCAAGTCTGGTTTAAATGCAGGAACTTCTAATACTAATAAAGAAGCATTACCTTTATCTCCTCCATAGAATAAAGCTATTCCATTAGCATCTGAATCACTAGGTTTTCTACTAGCAAATCCAAATTCCTGTAAATGTTCTACACCAGTAATGTTTTCACCACTAAGGCATGTAAATGAAAACTCATCAGAACTATTTAATAACTTCACAATACATCTTGCTGCTGCATTCTTTAACTTCTTCATTTTAACCATCCTGTAGTCAGTACTGTAGGCCCACCATATTTAATAGGTAGTACTAATCCTAAGACTGTTGTATCTACACTTGGTGTTACGCTTTTATCTAATACATACAAAACTCTCTCAATGAGTCTTACACCATCATAGATCCTACACCATTGGGAATCTATATTAACATATTTCCCTTTCTCTACTAGTGTCATTGGGAATATAGAAGCTCTTAAAGATTCTACACTAGCTTCTCCAGCTCTGTGTAACCACTCAACTTCCTTCCTCACTGTAAACCTAGAAGAAAGCATATCAGAAATCCTAGTCATTCTTTTTGTGAATGGATAGGTCCCATCCTGCTGACCTTCTAATTGTGTAAGATCCCCACTATTAAAGGAACCTTGTCCTAGTACATTGTAGGAAGAACCTTGGTTTGTGGAATCACACTCGAACTCAAACCTAGCATTGTTACCTGTTAAGTAAAGTTCTACCTCATCCTTCTTAGGAAGTTCAGGTCCATACCTTAATAGTTTTATATTGCCTTCAGGTGTAGGAGTTGTTATAAGTCCTGAAAACTTACATATCTCTGCTATGGCTTCACTACAAGGTCTGTCTAGTTCTATATTATACTTTGGGATTTGAATTCCGTCTTCACCTTCTACAGTAACTCCAAAAGGACTACAAATTCTCTGAATGAGTGCTTTAGAAGTAAGTTGTTTGAATTCTCCTGTTTCAGTAATAGGAGCAGAAGTTGTAAGAATTCCAGTTGTGCTTCTACAAGTCCAGGTGGCTTTATTCTCTATTGGTTGTACATGCTCCACTTTCCCAGTAAATAATAAAACACCTCCTGTACTCCTAAGTACTACTTCATCGTTGACTCTAATCTCAGAAATTATAGCAGTGGTAAATATAAGTATATCTACCAAGGCTGCTATACTAGTTTCAAATCTAAGTGTTTGAAATGTTTCCAGTGTTTTATTATCTACTTCCAGTTTCATTCTGTTAACACCTCTAAAGTTGTAGGAGGAATTAATCTATTTTTGATATTATTCCTTGTTGCTAATTCCTCTTCTCTACCTATGTCTCCATATAAAGCATAAGCAGTTACTATAAGTGGATTAGCTGTACCAAACTTAATTTCCCTTACATCTGGTAAAAACACAACTTGTTCTAGTATGTACCTACGTGCTTGGTCATACATGTTAGAAGCTGCATATAAAGAGTCTGAGAATTCTGGAAAGGCACTACTAACTCTCTTTAGTTTTTCATAGGCATCTGCTAGTTCGGTTAATGCTTCTTCTGCTTCTTCTACTGAAGCATATGGAACTTCCTGTGCTGCTTGTAACATCCCTCCAAAACTAGCATTCATATGTAATTGGGAGGTAGTAGTAGAGTACCAATCTTTTTGGTCCCATCTAAGTCTCTCTAAAGCAGATTGTGTTAGTCCTTCAAATGTACTAGAGAAAGTACTAAACTTAGAAATCATATCTCTTAAAGCATCTACAGGACTTACAATAGCCTCTAGTAACGAAGCATAACTATTTAATACACTTCCTACCAAATCTGCTGGCAATTGGATTAATGAAGAAACTGCATTTGTTATATTCTCTACATCTTGTATTACAGCATCTATGGTTCCTGTGATAGCCCCTGCTTTTAGTAAGATGGCTGATTTGATCTGAGATACTTTGTCTGCAAATTCACTAATCTTATCAATTACATTTCCTATAAAACTAGAAGAAGCATCATTAGGTATTGTTCCACTATCATTAGCTACAGCATCTAATATTTCTTGTTGACTCTCTGCTACATCTTTAGCTAGTGTTTCATAAAAGTCAGTTACTGTAGCTTTAGATGCAGTATCTGTAGTAAGTAGATTAGGGTTTTTTGTACTTCTAAAAAATGTAACCTCAGCATACTCAATTCCACCTGCTGTATTTCTCCATGTTATATTACATTCTCCTGCTATCGCTGGAAAGGGTTTATAAGATGGGAGTTTTAGTAAGTGGGCTCCTCCTGAATTTACTTTAGATAGGAATGCGTCCCTATGAAAAGCATAGGACTGTCTAGTGTGTGCTACAGTATCTACAGTATCTACAAAGAATATAGTGGCTGTTACTTTATTAGGAATTCCTCCTTGATCGAATATAGAAGGAACATCCTCTCCGGGGTCTAGTTCATCTGATACTCCATCTGGTGTATTAAACCCTACCTTCTTTTTCTGAGCTGCTATCTTCTTCTTTCTTTCATCTAGTTTCTTTTTTAAAAAGTCCTGTTCCTCTTTTGATAGATTCGCAGCTGCCTGAGAAATTATACCTGTAGAACCAGATATTGTAGTATCTCTATGTAGGAAGTATTGCTCTACTTTTAATTTCCTTCCACATGCTATTGTTGCATGAGCTACACCAAAAGGAACACTGCCATAAGAAGACTCCTTTCTTAGAAGTGCTTCTAGAACACGTTCATCTACAGGTTTAGAAGCTTCTGCTATTATCCCTGTTAATATTCTCGGTAAGGCCATTTTTCTATACTCCTTCTACTAACCACCTACAAAAGCAGGAGCTTGATACACTGGATACATTCCACTACCAAAGTTAAACCCGGTTCCACCACTATTTAGAACCCTCACATTTTTAGGAACTTCTACAGCTTTTGGAATAAGGGCTCCATTCGCATCTACTGAAAACTCTACTTTCAAGGTCCCATCTTCTACTTGCTTAGCAATTCCTTGATCTGCTATGAAGCTAGTTTCTAGACTGGCTTTTAAGTCTCTCGTCTTAGAAGTAAACTGGGCTTGTTCCTCTGGTGTGAAATATCCATCTACTGCCCATTGATTAAATCTATCAGCTAAGTTTCCTTTCTCCCAGTCTTTCTTAAAGATCCCACCTATCTTATCAATCAGTGGTTCTACTATCTTTAAGACCATTCCCATTCCCTTAGTTATCCCAAATCCTATAGATCTAAAGAAAATGCTTATAGCTCCTCCTATAGTGTCTGCATTAAATAATAAATCCCATGTCTCTATAAAAGAAAGTATGATTCCTGATATTCCAGCGATCAATGAAACACCAATAAAAGCTAGAGAAGCACCAAGTGCCACTGCACTCATCCCCATCCCAGCTGCTATGGTTCCTACTACTGCTTTGAGTGTTGCTCCAATTCCTACAAAGAATGTCCCTATTTTAGTAGCAGCTAGTAATGTGAATAATCCCTTGGCTCCAAATAAAGCCCCTGTCACAATCCCTATAGCACCAGTTAATTTAACAAGGCCAAAGACAGTTAATGTGAACGCTGTTAAACCTGCTGTTAATTTTATTAGTTCCCAATTGAACCTAGCCATTATAGTGTCTTGTTTCAAAAAGTGATCCATTATATCTACTATTCTAGATAGTGTTTTGTATACACCTTCTGAAAAGAACCATTCACGTTTTATATCCTGTAATCTAGTTTTTAGTAATGAGAACCTAAAGCCCATTGTCATCATCATGGTATTAGCTTGATCATATGCTTTATTAGTTCCTGTTACTTCTTTGGTCCACCTTTTGAATAAATCTAGGTTTTCTATAAGGGCCATTCCTACCTGAAAAGATTCCATTCCAAATAAGGCTGTGGCTTGTCTAGTAGTAAGGTTTGCACGTTTTATATTTTCTAAGGCTCTATTTACTCCCATCAATTGTGGGTTGAATACATTATCCTGTGAAGATAAACGTAGAATCATGGTCTTCATTTGTGTTCCTACCATTTCTGGTGTAAGGTTCAACTGTGATCCTACCTGTACTGCTGCCATAGCTTGTTCGAATGAAAAGCCTGCTAGTCTTAATGCTGCTCCTGATCTAGAGAATGCCTGTGCCGCTCTATCTACTTCAAATGCTCCTAACTTAGCACCTTGAGCAAAAGCATTCATTACTCTATCTACATCCTTATGAGCTAGATTAAACTGATTCATCGTAGCTGTAAGAACATCTGAACTTCTAAGTAATGGCATTCCGGTAGCGACAGATAGTATAGTGGCTTTTTCTGCTACTTCTTCAATGGCACCTGCAACTCCTATAAGTTGAGATCTATTGGAAGCGATACGTTTCATTCCTACCGCTATACTATCTGCCGTTCTACCGAATTGTAATGAAAGATTTTCTGATTGGTCTGATAATGATTTTAACCCTTTTCCTTCTATTCCTGTTAATGCGCTTAAATCTGCAATGGCATGTTCAAATTTTACACCTTCTGTTACTACATTCCTTAACCCTAATGCTACAGATGGTAAAACCACAAGAGCTAGTCTAGATAATCCTTTAGACAGTCTAGCTACATTCTTGTCTATCTTCGCAGTGTTATTTCCAAACCTACTAAACTTCTCATCCATCTTGTCTAGTTTGTTATTGATCTTCTCTGCTTCAGTGACAAAATCTTGCTCTGTTTCTATTTTTATCTTTACGGCATATTCAGACATATTACTAGCCTCTACCTCTAAGTGCTCTATCGCGTTCTATCTCTTTATTGATATACTGACTACGGTCCATCCAGTAGGATAACTGGACTTCATCCATTCTCATTATCTCTGTAGAACCAAAGGAGAAATTATGAGCTATCCAAGCTGCTCTATTATCCATCTCCTTCTTATAATGACTGGTGTAAGCAGCTAACTTATCTACTATATACATAAAGGACTCTACTCCTACTACAGTTCTGTGTAGTAAGAATAAAGTCCATAAGCTTTGTGTAGATGAAGCTGCTACTCGAATCCCAAAAAATCAGGAAGTACCGTATCCCCTAATTCTTTTACATCGTCATACTGTAATCTCTTCAACGCAAACTTATTTGTATCTAAACAACAAGCTTCCAAGATTTCAGCCACACGACCAAAAGATGTAGTAGATTTAATCTTTTCTAAACGTTCTAGTGTTGGTTTAGTAAGTACCAGTTCTGTTATATCTTCTTTATCCCCCATATCAATGGGAATCTGTAATGTATATACTATTGAATTTGTGCTCATTTCCTTTTGTCCTTTTTAGTTACTTCTTCTTATGACTGCAAACAGGAAGAAGCTGCAAACACAATTACTATTTCTCCATTCTCAGGATTTAAAGGAATTTGGTCTGTAGCTGTAGCATCCACTAATGTATAAATCTTGCCATTAGCTAAACTTATTTGTACTTCCTGTCCTACTACATCTTGTAATGTTTGTATACTAATTCCACTAGAATCTGTAATGGTTACATCTGCTCCGGGGACAGCCGGTTTAAGTGCTGTCCCATGATATGCATCTACTCCTAGAATAGGTTCCCGCATTTTATTAGAAACTCTAATAGCGGCTAAGGCTTTAACATCATAGTCAAGCCCTGCTATTCTGATCCCTCTTACTCCAGCTCTATCAGCCATTGGTATTCTCCTATTATATTGTTATATGAATTAAAGTAGGAACGAGATACGTCCACCTAATAGACGGAACTGATTCACTAGATCAGGATTAATTATTGCATCTAAACGTTCTTGTCCGTTACGTACTACTACAAGAGAAGTTTCAAACTCAGCATAATTCTCTACAATGGCTAGATCCTGTAACTCTTTGTACCATGCTAGCAAAGAAGCCCTCATTATCAATGGCGTTACAATTCTCTGTCCTTCCTTACCTTCATAAGGATCATCTCCTAGTTTGTAGTTATCATAATTAACTCTAATGAAACGTAGGGCGGATTGTCGTAAATAAGACGCTGTCAAAACAGTATTCAAATACCTATAACTCTGATCTGGTAATCCTTGTGAATTTGTAGTATATGTAGTCACTATACTTTCTGTTTGTACAGTACCAGTATTACGGTTAACTTTCGTTGCTGCTCCACCTGCTTTTAGGATATCATTTCTATCAGGGAATTGTTTACGTTTATATTGTTCTGGTTCCGCAATGACACTCTTAAGTGTTTTATTCATCATAGGAATAACAGGATCTGCATAAACAGTACTAGCTACTACTCCTGCTAATGCTGCAATCTGCAAGTAACGTGGTGTAGCTCTATTATAACCTGCATCTAACATCACCGTTTGGAATTCATTGAAACCATCAAGGGCAGTGTCGATATTAGCTGTAGTTCCATCCTCAGAAACAAACTGAACTCCTTCTAGTTGTTCAGTAGCAGTAAACCTAGTTTCTAGTTCTGTTTTAAGAAGGTTGTAATTTGTTAGGTCTCCTGTAGAAGCATAAGGATTAATAAAAATACTAATTACTTCATCTGGAATAACAGCGATATGGTCTGCAAGGTCAATTGCAGTAGGTGTAGAAGAATCTGGAGCTTCTAGGTAGATTTGCTGGCGTTTTGCAGCTGTTCCATAAGAACCACCACCTACAGCTGTTTCCGCTGCAATCAATGGTCCTTTGTCATAACTTTCTACTACTACCATTACCTGTTGGTTATCAGCATCAAGCTCTGAAGCTAGATCCTCTGATACATTCTCTATAGTACTCCAGTTTACTACTAGACTTAGTGCTGAACCTGAAGCTGTAGGTTCTAGCGAACTCTGTACATTAACTGCACTAACAATCCTATTAATAATATCATCATTAAGATCATTAGCTCCTACAGAAACTGTGTAAGCCTCTCCATTGGAGATTACATTCAATGTACCAGCTACCATGTCACTAGGAATAGTAAGTTGTAGTTTGGGAGAGATTCCTTTAATTACTCCGCCTGATACATCTGTAGGTTTAGAGATACAGTAAAGTTCTGCATTTACTCCTACTTTATAATTCCTAAAGAAAGAACGGCACATTTCAAACGAAGGAGAATTGCCATACTTTAGAAAAGCGTCATCTACAGAGGCTACTCTTTGAAAAAGGATATCTGTTTCAGGAGTAGTTCCGCCAGCTCCTGTTTGATGTTCCCCTAGTATACATACCTTAAAAGTATCTACAGCAAAAGGGTCTGTTGCTCTAGACTTATCAATCTCAAAGTAAGATCCCGGCGTGAGTACTCCTGATCCAATTCCTATATCACTCATTTGCGTTCTCCTTGTGTGTTTTAATCGTGTAAATCTAATGCTTGCATTTGTACTGTCTGTTCTACTTCACTAGTAACTTCATCTTCCCAGTCATCAGCATCATCCCAAACTTCTGTATCATCCCATACACTAGGGACTGTTTGAGATGTAGTATAAATCATATCTGCATAGAAAGATTCAAAGTTTGCTAGATTCAATTCTGTTTCTGTACTTCCTAATCCATCCTGTAATGCTGAGAATTGAGCATCCTGTACAAAAGAGAATAAACGTACATAACTGGACTTGTCAGAAAATAACCCTATATCTCCTAGAAATCTAAAAGGGGATAATCCTGTATCAGTTTGGTAATCTCTAGGAAGCCACCCATTTAAAGCATATACTAGCATCTCCTTAAAATAAGGAACCTTCTCTTCTGCATACTGTTGTCTAGCATCCTTAGTGTCTAATACAAGTCCTATATCAAATCCATGTAAAATATGTTGATGTACAGGATAGGTATTAGTTGTTTCTGTAGACGTATCCATTAAACTAACTAGTAAACATGGTCTTGGAAGTCTCTGTAATTCAGACTCTGTTATTTCTTCTATTCTTCCTGTTCCTAATACTCTTGTTTGGAAACTGCCTTCAGGAGGAATTCCAACTGCTGCTTCCACTAATGCTATTGTTGTCCTTAAGCGTTCTATAACATCACTGGGCTTCGTGAATCTAACCATTATAAATTCTCCCGTAATGATTGTTCTATTCTTTTAGCCATTAGAGGGACGTGTTTATCTAGTTGTGGTTTTAACCAAGGTCTAGGTGTTATCCTTCCTCTACCCCCTCTTCTGTCCTTAGTTCCCTTCTCTAGAAACTCTCCATAAGGTAGTGGAGTTCCTACAGTCATATTTATACCATGTTTTTTACTTTTGGTAAATCTAGACTTTATAGAACGTGCTAATGCTCCTGATTGTGATCTTGGAACTTCCCCATCTCCAGAAGATCTATAACGCAAGTTATGCCAATGAATCCCGGAACGTCCCCCAGTTCTTATAGATCTTTTGGCTCCTTTCTCTATATCCTTTCCTGTCTGCTTAATAATATTAGGTATGTAGCGTCTTTGAAATAGATGTAGGCGTTTTGTCAAAAGTCCTACTTGTTTTTTATCTAATGATATATTGACTGTTAACATACCTACTCCTTACGATGCTTCAGGACTAGGATCACGAAATGTGGTTGTTACACTATCTACATAGAATGTAAGTTCCATCCTTAAGAATCTTTTCTTAGGATCATCCGACGTAACTCCTATAGGTTCTGCATTCTTAATTGCATATACCTTATCCTGCCACCTTACAAAATTTTCAGTATCAATAGCTTCAGTCCTAGTATTCCTTCTTACAGTAAGGGTGTTAGTTCTTTCTAGATCATACATCCCTATCCCATTCCTAGACTGACTTCCTTCCATACTCCTGACACGTCCTCTAGTGGAGAGTTCTATAGTATATGTGTCCTCTCCAGAATAATCACCAGATATAGCTGTGTCTCTACTTAAGAATTCAACTACATCCCTCATCTGTCCTATAGTTGTTCTACGAGTAGCCATTACTTAAACCTCTTTATTACATAAGGGGACCATAATGCTTTTACATTAGAAGGTATAGATTCTTGATTCTCTCTATATTCATACCAATAAGCACATAAAGCTTTCATACCTATTTTTATAGTATCAGGAACAGAAGTAGTGGTATCTCCAAAACCTGCTGTTACTGTGATCTTCATAGTATCTAGTACTCTTGGATCATCGTTGTTAACTAGTATGTCCTCTGAAAAGTATACAGAAGCAAACTGATTAGATGTAACAGACGTTTCATAATTGTCTGTATCCACTACAACTTCTGTAGTATCAATCTTATATGTATTAATAGCTCCTATAGATTGTAGCTTTCCTAATGGAAGTTCTAACACTCTTTTACTGCATTGGTTTAGTTCTACTACTTTCGCATAGTTATACCAGAATACTGCTGTGCTGGTTAGTAAAGGTCTTCCTAGAAACTCCTCACATAAATTTCGTGCTCCTAGTTCTAAAGATTCAAATAAACTATCATCTTCAGTCCCTACCGCATCTGCATAACAGTATTCTTTTACTTCTGCTACAGTTAGTATTACATTTGCACTAGCAGGAACAGGAACATCATAATGTGGTACTATTTTCATAGAAACCTTTCCTTATTACTACTTGTTGTGCAATTCCAACACACGGTTGGCTAAATCTTTTTTAGAAGTTTTTGGATCTACATCTTCATCAGTAGCTTCTTCTACAAAGTCAATCAACTCACTGATATTCATTTTCATCAGTTGTTTGAAAGTCAACTGTGCTTTTTCTTCTACTTCTACAGGTATGTTCTCTACAGCCTCTAATATTTGAACACGTCCTACACGTTCTTGTCGTTCAGCAAATCCTTTTTCCATAATAGTCTGCTGACCTGTAATATATGTAGTCTTGTCTATTCCTATATTATCGTGGGCGATACCGAACATTTGTAATATTTTTACATTTACTTCTTCTGGCATTTTTTATCTCCTATAATAGAATAGGAGTGCGAGGGTTTAAATCCCACTCCTATTCTATACTAAGTCCTTACGCTCCCGGAATAGCAATCAATGAAGCTGACTTCGAAGGAGTCGTTACATTAATTACATTCAAGTCAATATCTGTTGCTACATAATCTACTGTAGCTCTTACATATCGTTTGTTTCCAGAATAACCAAGTGTGCCTGAACCTACTGCTGTTCCAGTAGAGATACTACCTATAGTAGATCCATCATCTGTAGCACCTACAACATCATCGAAAGTACATGCTGCAAAACCAGAACCACTTGTATCACTGTCTTCTAGAGTCATCACGCAGGAAGTTACTCCTGTAGCTTCAGTAACATTCAACGTAAAGGAAACAGCCTTATCTCCCTGTGCATCTACTTCAACACCATCAGTACTACCTGTAGAACCAGCGGCGACATAGCCCCCAAGTACAGGTATTGCCATATGTCTATTATCACGCATTCTATTTTCTCCTAATTTAGAAAGTTAAAATTATGCTGCTGCTGTAATTTTAAGAAGTTTCATTGCTTCAAAATTAACAACATCACCGCCTACACGAGAAGACGTTTTAAATACAATGTAAGGATTCTGTGTGAACGGATCACGCAAAACACGAATTACACTACGATCTACAATCTGGTAAGCTTTCTTCAAGTCACCATACATAATGGGAAGTCCACTATCAACAACAGTAGGCATATAGGACATCTTAACAATCGGATCACCTAGAAGTGTATTTGGTTCTCCTGCTTTCAATCCGGGCTGCCATAGATACTGAGTGTTATCAGATTTAAGCTGACGAATAGGAAGTAAAGTCAAACGGTTCATGTACCATTTTGCATTTGCTCCATAAGCTTCTTTAATACGATTCTGAATATTCATCAGATCGTCGCCTTTTACTACACTAGCAGTTCCAGTAGAAATCTGCTCAATCGTGTCCCATGTAGTTCCTGAATCATAGGTAAGAATACCACGCGGCTGTCCTACACCTGAACCTAATAGGAATGCATAAGCTTCTAGATTACCAAAAGCTTCCCCTACTTTACCACCCAACCAAGACTCTACTGGAAAAGCAGCATCTTCTAGTAACTGTTGTGTAAGTGCAGGAGCACAATACATTTCGTGTACTTTGATTTCTGCTTCTTCCATCTTAGGAGTAGCACTATTAGAACGTGCTTGACGTTCCTTAACCCATACAGCTGTCATTTCCCCTATATCCATCATATAACGGAAGGTGTCACCTGATACTGAAGTTACTGCTGCTTCTTGTCTGAAAGGTGTAGCATCTCGTTTTGCAGAAACAATAAGATTAGACATTGGACGTGGTACAAAGAAACCACCATCAGGATCAGATCCTACATACATAGCTTTTTTCTGAATATCCCGCAGTGCCTGTTTACGCTTAGTATCAAAGTCATCAGGAGACATACGAAGGAATTCTTCATACTGTTCCATATGTTTAGCACCTAGTGCTTCTACTTTCTCTTTTGTAGAAAGACCGTTGTTACGTTCCAGTTCTGCAAGCTTCACTTCAATAGAATCATACTCATCAGTAAGTTTCTTATGCTCAGTGATCATGGCAGTGTGCTTTTCATCAAAGCTATCTACCGCAGTATTGATCTTATCCCATGTTTCTTTGAAGTCAGTAGGGATGTGATTTGTTTTCTTTTCTACTGCTTCCATACGATCCGCATGGGCTTTCATATCCTCTACAGCAACACGCATCTTTGTGAAATGAGCTTGCATGTCCTCTTTAATTTCTTGTAATCCCGGTGTAGGCATTTTGTACTCCTTATATTTTTAGTAGTTCTACTTTCTGTTCCATCAATGTCATAATCAACGATAATTCCTCTAGCTCGCTTTGATCAATTTCATCTACCTCACATAGATTCTTTGTATCTGTATGAGAAAGAGAGATAGCTGTACTGGCTGTCTTCTTACTTACAGAATTAGAAAACCCTACCTCACGTAGGAGGCTTTCTAGCAATCTAGGATCTGTTGTTATCTCAGATGTCTTTAACTGCTTTCCTAGATCCCCAAGTATGGATTTCATAGAAAGCACCTGTGCTCTTGTATTTGATGGAAACACGACAAAACTATATTCCTGTATGTCAATCTCCATTAAAGTCCTAATATCAGTCTCTTCATTATAGGAGGATTCTTTGGTATAAAAACCAATGGATAATCCCATTTTACCTCCTACCTTCTTAGCTTGCTGGGCAAGTGCATGTTTTTCTACAGCTTTGGCAACTTTCATGTTAAGTCCACCAGTTACTAACAAACCTGTAGAATCTTCAGAAGCTACAGCATTCCACCCTAGCTGCTCACCCCAATGACTATCTAGAATTGGCCATATCCCTCCACTCTCTTCAATGGATTTTGTACATGCGCCCGGTAATATAATATCCTTGTGTGAATCTACATTATTGAAAACAGCTGCGTAACCAGTAAATGCACCGGTCTCCTCTATTGTTTTCACTTCAAAAGGAGTTTCTATATATTTCTTACTCAAACTCATATTCCTGTCTCCTTACTTAGCACTATACCATTTCTACTCTGTCTGTATAGTCCTTTATTTATAGTTCGGGTAAACTCCCTATTTTGCATCTTTATTTTTATTAGGCTTTTTAGTAATGTTATCTTTGATTACAGTGACTGGTTCCCTTTCGGAAGGGTCCCGCAATGCATATTCTAAAGGTACTTGAGCTGCATTTGCTACAATTCCATCCATTCCCGGTATATTCTTAAATCCTATAATATCCCTTCGTTCGTTTATGGTTAAGATATCCTTTCCTTTTACACCTGCTTTTTCCCATAGGGAATCTCTAATAGCTTGCAAGGCTCCTATTTCTTCAAACACAGGTACTACTTCCTGTGTTTTACCATCTATAGCCCCTAGCTTAGATAACCATGCTGTTAGGGAAATTCCCATCCTCATAGTAAGTGGCATTAGGGTATCTGTCCATAGAGACAATCTAGCTTCCTTCTGATTATTATAAGTATTGTCCCCGGCATTAGCTAGCAGTTGTGGTGGATAACCTAGTGCTGCTGCAACCTCTTTTCCTGAAGAAGCTCTACTAGATAGGAATTCCATTTCTTGTGGAGTCATTCCTGTAGCTTTCCATGAAAGTCCACCTTCTAGGAGAATAGGGACTCCAGCATGTGTCGCTCCAGTATAATTCTCATTAATTTCTTTCTTCAATCTTTCATACTGAGGTTCTGTAAGAACTCCACCATCTGTATCATCATAGGAGAATACTCCTGATGGCCTAGCTGAATTCTGTAGTAATCCTTGGTTCCACTCACCAGCTGACTGAAAAGTATCGATATTTCTAGAGACAGCTTCTATAGGAGATAAACCCTTCCATAAACTAGAAGGATTAAATGTTTTAATATGCAGCATCTTACAACGGCCTGACGCTGGAGCTACCGTAAACTTCTTCCCCTTACCATTTGTATTATAAGGATTCACTACATAAGAAGTTACCATTCCACTTGATTCACTCAGAACAAGTACTACATTAGTAAAAGGAGTTACGTACAACTCTTTTATTTCCTTCTGGAATACCTTCTTATCCCTTGGTTCATAATAAGGTGTGGCTTCTATTCCTACATTACCCTGTAAAAGATAGAAACCATATACATTCTCCCAGAAGGTTGTTCTGTCTTCCTTCTTATTAGGAAAGGCTAATAGTTCTGTTACCTCATTTTCTATTTTTGTTTTAGTAGCTCTGTCTCTCAAAATAAAAGGAACCATAGCTGCTGAGGTTGCCATTTCATGTATACACGTATAAACGGCGGAGCATTCAGCATAGGCATTATGTGTATTATTACTAGAAGAACCCCAATCATTCCAAGACACTTCTACTCTCCCTCCCATAGGAACAAAAGAACCCTGTGCCCTACTCTTCTTACACTCTAAATCAAATATCGTTTGTCTGCTCATTTTCTATTACCTTTATCGGTTAACTTTCTGATCCTTGGTCTCTTCACTCTAGTTTTATTCATTAGCCATGTTACTAACCACACCATCGCATCCATGTGATTCGGAGACCATTTAGATTCATCAGGTTCCCACGATACCATCTCATTTTCTAAATCTGGTAAATGTCCTACTATGTGCAATCTATTTCTAGCAGCTAGAGATGCTACCGGCTCAGCTCGAATAGCCTTCCCTCTAGAAGCATGAACACCTATATATGATATATCCTCATCTACAGTACGTAGAGTGGACTCTACCATATCACCACCGTTATTAGTCTCCCCGATGATCTTATCACCTTCTATGTCATCATAACAACGCTTGGATGTATTAGCCCAGACATTTGGTTTCCCTCTTCTAGAATAATCTAGTTCTATAAAGTAGTGCCATTCACCATCATCTTCGAACTTAGCAGCTCCACCACCTACAATCCCTGTTTCATCCGATGTGGTCTTATCCTTAGCAGCAGGGTCTACTCCTACTCCACAATGAATATAATCTGGGACATCCTTCTTCTGCATTCTATTCTTATGAATATTAGAAACTGAGAACAAAGCTCCTTCCGCTCCTGTAGAATACTCACCATGCATAAATCGTTTCTTCCTAGCTTCAGACATTCCCTCTAAGATTTCTAAGTAGGAGTCACCTACGTTCTCTAAGTTATCAGATGGATTGATCTTTAGAACCTTATACCTCTTCTTCACTTCCTTCTTCATTGGGATATGGTCTTCATAGTTTAGGAACTTGTACCACATAATATAAGTCCAATGCTTAATACTAGGTGGGTTACAGTCAAACAATGCTAGAAGCTTCATCCCTTCTACTTTCTGCGCCAAACGAGTAATGGCTATTTCATATGCATTAAAATCAATTTGACTACACTCATTAAAATACATGGTTCCATATTCATTACCAAGGATCTTCTCTACCCTTGCTTTATCATCTAGACCACCTACCCACAGTTCAGAACCATTTGGAAAGGTGTAGTAACTGTATTGCTTATTCTCCTTCACTAAATCTACAAGAGAAGGGAAGCACGTTCTCAACACTTTAGGAATCGTATCATTACACAAAGATGTCTTCGCATGATTAAATCTCAACCTTAGAACACAATGTCTACTATTCTTATACTTCAATGCTCTAACACATATAGCATAGATACATATAAATGTCTTCCCACTTCTAGACCCTCCATCTATCAAAAAGAACCTAGTTTGCACTTGGCACATAATAGCAATAGCTTGGAATTGCTTATCTGTCTTATCCCAGTATCCTTCCTCCTCCCTCCTAGCTCCAGAAACTCCTACAAGCCTAGAAGGAGTAGAAAGTTCATACTCCTCTTCTATTACTATTGGTGTATCCTTCATTACAACTCCAAATCTTCTCTAGGGATAAGAACTATAGCTCCAGTATTCTGCAACTTCTGATCATATACCTTCTGCATTCTGTTCAACTCCTGCACAGCTTGGATAGGACTAGTCATCTGCACCGATCTGGATCTACTACTTCCACCCAATGTATCTGACTTATCATCAATCTTAATACTACATATACCCCTATCACTTCCTATAGCTTTCGCTTTCTCTAGATCAATTTCCAATCTACCATTTACTACAGATATACAATCCACAATAGAAGACCTACCTATATTGGTCAATAGATCCAATCTTTCTCTAACAGACATAACACTAGACCTACGTGCTATGGCTAGGTTGTTTTCTATCCTTCTCTTTACTTGCGGTTTCCTCAATAAAGCTTTAGCCCATCCTTTAGCCTTCTGCTCCTCTATCCCAGCTTCTATAGCTGCTGCTTGCATATCTGGATTCTCTGTATATGCATCTGCAAACTTTATTTCTTGTACCGTCAAACCTTCATCATTAAAGAAGCACCAATCACTGTACGTCATCCTTTTACCGGAATTGATCTCCGATACACTTGTACCTACCATTTTGCTCATACTCATCTCCTGTGTGATTCCTATGGGTAGGTGTACCATTATAACAAAAGTATATCAACCATATAGAAATTAGTTCGGGTAGATAGGGAAGTTTGGGAATGTAGGAATCTCGCGTGTATATAGGAAAAGGTTTGGTATTTTTTAGGATTTTAGGTATAGGGACTTTTTCTGTGTGAGAGAACAGGGAGGCTTATGTATTTATGGGAAGGGAGGGAAGAGGAAGGAGAAAATGTATGTAGGAAAAATTCGAGTGTATACTAGTAGGGGGTAACTAAATTTGTGGGCTTTCAACACTTTTCTTTCTAAGTCCTACAACAATAAAAGAACCCCTAGGTCTAGTTTCTATAAGCATAAAGATATCTCATTCTATAATTTCTAAATATGAGGGTTTGATAGGTCTATAGAAAGTAAAAGAAGAATTAAGAAACTACAAAGAATATCATAGTAACTATAGGAATAATTAGGAACAAATAGAGGGTGATAGTAACTATAAAATCTCTATAAATTAGTCGTATGAAAACACTCGATTATGGATAGATAGAATGTATCGATTATGGAATTGTAGAATGTATCGATTATGGAAACATAGAACAGTGATATATGGAATTGTAGAATGTATGGATATGGATAGATAGAACAGGTACTATGGATAGTGTTGTATAGTGCTTACAGGCAATGATACGCGCGTATATACATATCTACTGTATAAGTAAGGTGGTGATAGGTACAACAACAGTACAACCATTACAATCAACAGATAGATACAACAACAGTAATCAACAGTACAGAGATAGGTACAATGGTATTAGTTATATTGTTATCTTACTTAGTTACAGTATGGATATATTTATTTGAATAGGTTTTTTATACTTTCTACTTTTTTATAGTGGGAGGCTTAATGTAATACATGCAAAGAGTATGCATATATAGTGTTGTCGGTTGTAGAGTATAGAGTAGGATATATAACCTAATCTATTATCCTATTGTAAGGGGATTGAAACTATTTTGTTTTTTAATTTGACTATATCCCTCCATTGTGTATCTATTCTTGCCGTTGAGATTTGAGGATAGGTGATATGTAGTAACTATATGCTATAGAGGGGTTTGTAGAAAGGAGGTGAAAGAGTGGATGAAAGATGATATAGGATAGTGATAGGGATGTCAAATAAATATGTAATAAATCGGGTTTATAGGGAAATTGCCATATAGTGTTTAAACGGACTGTATAGTACCTACAATCAATTTGTTTTTTGAAACGTCTCATACTATTACTTTTTCTAGTTCCTACGTTGTAGGTGCTATTCCGTTCTTTTCGGATTTTGTATCGATAAGAGAAAGATTGGATATATTGAATTATTAGTTTGACAGGGTTGTGATAATCCTGTATTTGCGCGTACGTGCGTTTATTATGGTGTTGTATCCATTGTGGTTGTAGGGTAGGGGCGTTGTGTGGATTGCTAGATTGATCGTATTATTAGCTTGCAATGTAGGATATTGAGAGTATACATAGTTATCAGAGCCAAGTTATGTTGTGTGTGTGTGTGTTTATGGAGATTGAAAATGAGTAATGCTACTAGTAGGATGAATACCCGATATATTAATTTAGTCTATAGGCTGGAATCTCTTAAAAATACAGTAAGTACTATAAATACTGGATTAAGATCGTCTATTTTAAGTGATTTATATGATAAGACTTACAAATTAATACAATCTATAGAGGATTTATCAGTAGATTGTATTGATATTGATATGAATACTAGATTCGTTGAGTTATTAGAGGCTGGAGGGAAAATACTAACAGCTCTTGATTGCGTTATTGTAGATAATAAATAGGAGAATGAAAAAATGAATAATGATACCGATAGAGAGTTTACAGCCTTGCAGACTAGATATAATCGCTTAGTAATGCGCCTCAATAATCTACGTACAGCTATATCTATTAATCATTGTACTACAGCCTACATGTATAAACGTGTAGACACACTACGGGAGGCTGTAGAGGATTTATCAGTAGATTGTATAGCGGCAGGGTCGGAAAAGCTCAACGATAGTATTGTGGAGATACTAGAGGGTGGTCTTGGTGAGTTAATGACTGAGATTGATATTATAGTAGATAGAAACAATTATCCAGTAGAGATTGATTAGATGAATAAGAAATTAAAATGGAATACCAATAATAAATTAAACTGTATTACCCATAATGGTAGTGCAGGTAGTGTTTTGGTGTCGTATAAAGATCCGGTATTAGAGGATTATGTGCGTGTGCTAGCGGTATTAGTGGCGTATGGTCAAGACGTCGCGGATTGCATTAAACGTATCGAGTCTATGCATAATATAGACCTTAGTGGTATTACAGTTGAGATAATAGAGGTATAAAAATGATATGGGTAGGCATTAGCATCTATGCAGTCTATTGTGTAGTCCTATGGATCGGTATTTGTAGGATTAAATAGTAACTAGTAACTAAAATGGAGAATAAGATTATGAAACTAACGGAAAAACAACAGGAACAGACTTTAGGGCTCGTATTTGATGCGTTGACAAAATCAAAATATGAACGGGAACAACTCGAAAATCTCAATGATGAATTAGAGCAACGCATAATTACAGTTATGGATGATAACGTGAGTTTGCAGGAGACTGTATTGCTCTGTAAAACTATATTACGTAGTGTAGCAGTGGAGCAAAATCTCATGCTCAAAATAGTGACTGGCACTCACGACGCTATGTTGCCTACGGATCTTCTACAAAATCATGTTGACAAAATGGATTTAATGCTATCTAATGACAGGCTCGATATTAATTACGAATCTTACGAAGATTATAATGATGATGATGAGAAGGAACTAGAAGAAACGGAATAAATAGAAAGTAGTAAGTAGAAAGTAGAACATTAACAGTAAACAAAAGGACTAAGTAAAATGAAAGTATCAGACCAAGTAAAAAATGCAGTTGAAGCACAAGACAAAGATACCATCGAAACAATCATTGACGGCTCTACAAAACTAAATCAGTTAGTAGGCGTTAAAAAAGGATTGCTGGCGGCAGAGCCTGAATTAGAGGATATGCCCAAAATCACCTCTAAATCGGATCTTGAAGAGATTAAGGGTGAGCTTACACTAGTACTTGATCAAATCGATTTTGGGGATGATGAGGAAGATCTTGAAGAAGATTTAGAGGAAGAAGAAGATTTAGAGGAAGAAGAAGATTTAGAGGATGATACGACACCCTTTGATGATTGCGAGACTATCAAAGAGTTACGTGATACTAGAGACTCCGAAAATCTAAAACTAGTATACAACAAGAAAAAGGCCTATTACAACGATCTAGAGGCCTTCCGCGACGCTCTGATTGAGTTGTGGATAGAAGAAACTGGAGGTACTGTAGAAACTGCAAAAAAGCCATTGAAGGGGAAAGGCAAGGGCAAGGGGAAAGGCAACGGCAGACAAACAAATGCTTACGGTCACGTTGTTGGTTCCGACGGTGCTCTGATTGACTCTATACTAGAGCAAGGAGGTACTAAGCAAAGTTTCGCAAAGGAACTTCTCCGATCACGCAAAAAAGAAGGCACTAGTACTCGATTGGACATGACGGCATGCAAGCAAGATATTAATAATGCGATACCTAAACATCAAAGGGAGGGGACTGGCGTTATTATTACACGGGGGAGCAAGTCTTATCTTAAGCCTGTACGCACATAGTAATCAGTAGTAGTTTCAAAAACCGGTAGCTAGTAAGTAGTTATCGGTTTTTTTGCGTCTATACATAATTGCTACAGATTAGCGTATTAAGGCGTGCAATGGTTGCATCTACCCTAGGTATCGATATATCGGGATAATGCAACCATTTTGCGTGTTGTGGCCTGATTTAAGGTGTTTGGAGTGAGTACGTGGATTATAATTCCAATTCTTTGGTGCCTTAAAGGCAATAAGTCATGCATAGATGGGTAATGTATCGTTTGAGTATGGATAAGGCTTAAATAGGCTATGTTGAGGCTTTCTGGCAGTTTGGATAAATTTGTGTGGATTGATACAGATTTTTTTTGAGT
>Ga0233414_10000032_pt1 | contig 65557 bp, 57 predicted proteins | sample Na_anoxic_10_MG_FD_189020 | JGI IMG/M metagenome (GOLD analysis project Ga0233414, IMG submission 189020) | Seawater microbial communities from Saanich Inlet, British Columbia, Canada - Na_anoxic_10_MG | ecosystem: Environmental > Aquatic > Marine > Inlet | place: Canada: British Columbia... | reverse complement strand
TTTTATTTCTTCATAAATAGGTTTACCTCTCCATATTTGACCACTAACATCTTTACTTATTCTAGGTATCCTAATTTTCAAAGAATTTTTATTTATTTTATTATTATCTTTATCATGTTGTTTAAGAAATTGATTTGCCAAACCAGTTTCACTTTTTACCTTCTTGGGTCCCTCTAATGCCAACCTCTCCTTATTTAACGTTGAATCAACCCAATTATGCATAGTTTTTCCACCATTAAGTTTATATTCAATATCATTATGTGTACCTTCAAACTTATCAAACCAGTTTTTAATACGTTTCATCTGTTTGTATTCTATCTCATTATCCTCTATAAGACCCTTCCCTCTCTTATACCCTTGTGTTTTTTTCTTTTTACCATTTTTTTCATATTTATTCACCGCATCTTTTATCGTATCCATAATATAATTTGGACATTTCCATTTCTTACCATGTAAATCACTATTTCCACCTTTATTATTCTTCTTCATATTTAATTTTATCACCTAATAATTCTCTTCCTTCATCATTAATACTATAAATATCAACATTATCTAATAAATGATTTAATAAGATTGTTAATTCTTCACCTTTAATATTTTCTTTAGTAATAATATCCAATAAAACATTTAATTTTCTAATAACCATAGGTTTCTCATATACAGTTTTTAATTCACTAATATCAGGTATTTCTACTTTATCTACCATAATATCTTGTTCATTTCTCCTTTTAACCATACCCACATTATTTCTTTTATTTCTAATAATTTCATCTACTAATGATTTCATTTTTTCTTTCCCCTCATTAATTTCAAAATCATTAAATTTTGTATCATAAGGTAAACTATATTTACGCCAATGTTCACTAGGGATCGTGTCGTCAAAAGGATCACCACCTAAATCATAATAATGTTTTGAAATTTCACTTTTTGCCAATTTTTTTGCATCCCTTCTCATTCTTTCCTCTGGTTTTTTACTATACTTTGAAGGTATAACATTTAATTCATCATAAAATTCATCCTCTTCATCAAATAAAGGGTGTTTTTCTAAACTCCCCTCTAATGGGTCATCTTCTTCATTAACAATATATGTGTAATTTACACCATAATATGGTCCACCATATATAAAATATGCCTCTGGACCTTGTGTAGAGTTTCTAACAAAATCATCAGTAGTTTTTTTTGATTTTATAAAATTTACACTTTGTTTATAATTATTATTTTGTTTAATTAATGAACCATTTGTATCTATTAATTCATTTATTAACCCTTTTTTTAGTTTTTTTCTTTTTAAATATTTATTAATATCAGACTTTTTAAATTTTTTATTCATAATAAAAGTTTTTTTATATAAATATAGTAGAATATCAAATATTTATTTTAAAATAGAAATATGCCTATAAATAAATTTACAACCTTATTAGATTTAGCCAGACAATCTAAAATTATAACAGGTGAAACTGCCACTTTTGATGGTAAGATAGAAGTGGGTATACCTTTTAGTGGATACCCTAGTGGTGTTAATACTGCAACAACAGTATCTTTAGGTGTTATATCTTCAGAAAATGCAGTTTTTAGTGGGAATACTGGTACAACATTATTTGATGTGTCAAATATTTTATCACCTAACTATAATGTGTTATTTAGTGGGTATAGTGCAACAACATGGACTAACCCTTTATTTTCGGGAACTACTTCAGGATTAACTTTACCTATAACAATTTTTAGTGCAAATACACAAATTGTTGGACCTTATTGGACTTTAACTCAAACAGGTATGACAGGTGATTATAATATTGGTACACAATATACTGGGTATAGTGTAACATATTCATTTTTTAATGTTGCAGATATATCAACAACAACCGCAACAACTCTTTATAGTGGATTTACAACGGCAACACAAGAAAATTTTTCTGCGGGAACTTTAGACTATAAAGGCCCATTAGATTATATATCTTCAAAAGAAGATGCAACTGTAGATGGTAGATTAACAACAAATAAATTATCAATTACAAATGGTGCATCTTTAGGGACTATTGGTTATGTATTAACACAAGTCTCTGAAAATGGTGATGCAGAATGGAGTGTTATGTCAAGTGCATCTACTAATACATTTGTAACTGGTGGTACATTAACCGGATTTAATTTAATATTAGAAAAAAATGATGATACCTCTGTAACACCTATAGATTTATCATCCTTATCAGGTAACACATTTACTGGTAATACATCTGCTAGTTGTATAACTAATTTATATATTTCAAATTTATATGGTTGTTCTCCTATAACAGTACATAATAATATACAATATAGTGGTTCTTCCGCAACTGGTTCTTCCGCATCTGCATTTGGTTTGCAAACAACTGCAAGTGGTAATTTAGGGGCGTTTTCACAAAATTATTTAACAATTGCTAGTGGTTTAGCATCACACGCTGAAGGATTTACTACAACTGCAAGTGGTGATATTTCACACGCAGAAGGTCAGTTAACTATTGCAAGTGGTCAAAGTTCACACGCTGAAGGTATTAGTACAACTGCAAGTGGCGAAGGTTCGCATTCTGAAGGTACTAGTACAACTGCAAGTGGTAATTATACACATGCTGAAGGTAGTGGAACAATTGCAAGTGGTGGTGGATCTCATAGTGAAGGTTTATCAACATCTGCAACTTCTATTTCATCACACGCAGAAGGTAGAGAAACATTATCTAGCGGATTTTATTCACACGCAGAAGGTCACTTAACTATTGCAAGTGGTCAAAGTTCACACGCTGAAGGGTATTTAACAATATCTTCTGGTGAAAATTCACATTCTGAAGGGTATTTAACAATATCTTCTGGTGAAAATTCACATTCTGAAGGTAGTGGGACAACTGCAAGTGGTTTAGTGTCACATTCTGAAGGTAATGTTACTATTGCAAGTGGTGATTATTCTCATGCGGAAGGTGTTGGAACAATTGCAAGTGGACTTATTTCGCATTCTGAAGGGTATATAACACTATCTAGTGGTCAAGGTTCACATAGTGAAGGTTTTCAAACATCCGCTACTACATCATATTCTCATGCTGAAGGAGTCTTAACTATTGCAAGTGGTATAGCATCACATTCTGAAGGTTGGTTAACTATTGCAAGTGGTGATTATTCACATTCTAAGGGTAACACAACAATTGCAAGTGGTGAAGGTTCATATTCTGAAGGTAAAAACACAACTGCAAGTGGTGATTATTCACATGTAGAAGGTAGTGGGACAACTGCTGGTGCTTATGCTCATGCTGAAGGTGTTGGAACAATTGCAAGTGGTGGTTCACATTCTGAAGGTTGGTTAACTATTGCAAATGGTGCATATTGTCACGCTGAAGGATTCTTAACAACTGCAAGTACTGTTTATTCTCATGCAGAAGGTAGACAAACATTTGCAAATTCCCCTAACTCACATGCTGAAGGATTCTTAACAATTGCGAGTGGTATTAATTCACATGCGGAAGGATATCTAACAATTTCTTCTGGTGAAAATTCACATGCGGAAGGATATTTAACAATATCTTCTGGTGAAACTTCACATTCTGAAGGTAGTGGAACAACTGCTGGAATTTATTCACATTCTGAAGGTGTTGGAACAACTGCTGGATATTTTTCACATGCTGAAGGAGTCTTAACTATTGCTGAACTATATTCACATGCTGAAGGTAGCGGGACAACTGCTGGAAATGGTTCACATGCTGAAGGGGTTGGAACCTTTGCAACTAATTATTCACACGCAGAAGGTCACTTAACTATTGCAAGTAGCGAAGGTTCACACGCTGAAGGTATTAGTACAACTTCAAGTGGCGAAGGTTCACATGCGGAAGGTAAGTTAACAATTGCGAGTGGTAATTATTCACATGCTGAAGGTAGTGGAACAACTGCCAGTGGAATTTATTGTCATGTTGAAGGGGCAGGAACAATTGCAAGTGGAATAGGGTGTCACGCTGAAGGAGTCTTAACTATTGCTAATGGATTAATTTCACATTCAGAGGGTTTTAGTACTACGGCATCTACTGCGTATTCACATGCTGAAGGTTGGTTAACTCTTGCAAGTGGTATATCATCACACGCTGAAGGTAATGTTACTATTGCAAGTGGTGATCATTCACATGCTGAAGGTCAAGGTACAACTGCAAGTGGTACAGGGTCACACGCTGAAGGAGAAGGTTCAGTAGCTAGTAATGATTTTTCACACGCAGAAGGAAGTGGTGTTGCAAGTGGTGTTTTCTCACACGCTGAAGGTAGTAGTACTATTGCGAGTGGTAGTCGATCACATGCCCAAAATAATAGTACAATTGCAAGTGGTGATAATTCACATGGTGGTGGAAGTGGTACTATTGCAAGTGGACGTACCGCTTTTACACATTTTACTATTACTGGTACAACTAGTGGTGTTTATGGTGATTATTCTGCAATATTAGGTGGTGTTGACAATAATATTAATAATAGTGGTAATTCTTCTGCCATATTAGGTGGAAATTTAAATGTAATAGATACAAATGTTAGTAGAAGTGTTATTTTAGGTGGTCAAGGAATAACTGCGACAACTAATGATACTACTTATGTACCAAATTTAAACATAACATCATTAAATAGTAATGGTTCTTTCACAAATTTAGGGTTAGATAGTAATAATAATATAATAACAGGGAGTAGTAGTTATAGTATCGTTAATGATGAAGTAGATAGAGATAGTACCTACCCATCACCAACAAATAATTTTCAAATTTTTAATTTAAGAACTAATACTATTGAAACATATAAAAGCGATTATGGGTTATGGATTTCAGATGGAATGTTTGTAGCAGTGGAAGATACTTTAGTGCAAAGTGTAGATGTTAGACATATAGTATTTATAACATCTTCTCCAGCAACTATAGGTAGTGTTGAATTCCCTATCATTAGTTATCCAGGTTCTACCGCAGATAGAAATGTAACAGGTGGAGTTGTTGTTGAATTTGGTGATGTAATATCTGGCACATCAACATATATATCTGTTGCACACTTTGGAAAGTATTATGTAGATTATGGTCCTGCAATAACTATAGGTAATAATGTTTATCCATTAACTAATAGCACAGGTTTAGCAACTTCGAATAATTTTGCATCTGCTGGAACAATAGGTAAGGCAATAGAAAATAGTGGATCTAACCCTAGTTTTACGGGTAGTGTATTAGTTCAATTAACACAAGTAAGATAAAAAAAATATGGAATATATTTCAAAAAATTATAACATCACGATTTTAAATTTACAAAAAAACACATATTTTTTAGGTAAATATTTAATAGAAAACACAAAATTTTTTATTGGTGTAGATGACATAAAAGAAATAAGATATGAATCATTTGAAAATGATTTAACAACAAATGTAGAAGAATCAATTTTAAGGATTTCAAAAAATTGTAAAATAGAATTAATACAAAAAGAAGATGAAAGAAATTTAACTACAGTTTTTGAATATCCTATATCAAGTAATAATAGTTACCCTATTAATAGAACAAGTTTTCCTTATTATAATAGTATGTTATTATTTAAAGATAGTTTTAATTACCCATTTGAATTTATTGGTAATGATGGTGCAAGTATAACATTTATTGATAGTACAGAATTAACTAATTTTATACAATCCGCATTAACAAAACATCAAGAAATTTATTCTAATAGGTATCTATCTGCAATAAATAGTGTAAATGAAATAACAATTACAACAACATTAGAAAACGCAATTAATGATGTATTTTCAATAATATATTAATAATAAATGAGTAATATATATCAACATAATTTCGATAATTGTTATAAAATAAGGTTATCTAATAGTGACTATTGGGACTTATTTTTATGTTATGATTGTACTGATGAACAAGATAATGATGAAATATTAACTGATTGTATTTTAGTTGATATAGATATTAGTAATGATAATTCTTATTCTGGAGACACATTATATAGTTTAACTACATGGTCGGGTTCAACAATTAATGGTAGTGGAATCACTTTAAACGATATTGGTCTTACAGGTATTGACAATGGTTTAATATTATATGATTGTACTGGTTCAACAAGTGGTTCAACATTTTTATCTGCATTTACGGGATCAACTTTAGTTTTAACTTCTGGGGACACAAGATTTTCAATGACAAGGGTTAGTGGTTGTACATATGAATACCCAATTAATATATTAAGTGGTTCTTCAGAAGGAAGGTACGCAAAATTATGTGGTGGATTTTATCAAGGATTTTTTAAATTATCTGATAAAACTTATTTTAAAGAAATTACTGAAAATAAGTTTACGTGGCCAATAGAATGGTTTCTGTGTCCACCTTCCGGAACAACAGGACAAACATGTGGTATTGACCCTAATATATCATATGAATATTATAATGATGGGAAACCTATACCTTATAATTATCAAATTTTACCTGAAAGATTAGGAGGGTTAAATGTATCTTGTTTAGATGGTTGGACATCAACATTTTGGTTAAACAAATCTTCTAGTGGGTGTACTGGGAACACTTTAAATTCTATAAATCCAGACAATAAAGGGTTTTTCTTTTATATGGGTACTAGATCAGAAAATAAATTTTGGGACTTATTTAGTGGTGAAACAGGGTACACTACAACTTCAGGTTACCCATTACCACCACCAAAAGAAAGTAAAGAAATTTTAAATAATAACCCATTTTTGGTGTATCAACCTGGGGGTTGTTGTTTCACAGGGATTACAACTGAAATAACACAACAAAAAGATAGGGATGGTGATATAGTTAATAACGCATTAGGATTTAGAATAAAAGATGATGGAAGTATAGGGTATAGGAGTCTTGGTTATAGTGGTGTATGTTCTGCGGTTACCGCAACAACTATACTTGATTGCAATTGTACTGGGACTACTACTACCGCAGTAACTGTCACAGAGAAATATATAACAGGTGTTACAATTAATGAATCATATAGTTTAAGTGGTTTGGTCACAACAGATAAATGGTTACATATTAGTGTTCGTTTTAAACCATATGAACAATATGTTGGTTGTGAGTTAAATGGTGTACCACGTAGAAAAGGTCTATTAACTATATATATTAATGGGTATCTTAAATGGAGTGTGGAAGATTTTGATGAGTTTATATTTAAAGAATTAGATGAATATAGAGAAAAACAAGAAGGTGTTCCTTTTAATTATAGTTGGGGTGGTGGAACACAAGGTTTAATAGAAAGTAATACAGTTAATGGACCAGACATAAAAGATGATAACCTAATAATAGAAAATAATTTCGCAGGTTCTTTTGAAGGTTCAGTATCAACATTTAAATTATATGGTTGTAGTTTAGATATTACAACAATAAGAAATGAATTTGATAAAAATAAATTAAAATTTGGTTATTAAGAGTATTTATATATATGGAATTTTTTATAAATAAAGATAGTACATTACCTAAACTTAAAATGGAATTAGTTAATGATGGTAGAAATGATTTTCGTATGTTTTACGAAAAGATACAAAATGCCACTATTACTTTTTCTATGTACGATATTGAAACAAAAATAAAAAAAATTGCATGTTCAGATGCAATAATAGAAAAACAAACATCAAATAATTGTGAAGATAGTGAAGTGTCAACATATTATATTGTATATCAATTTACTGAAAAACAAACAAAAAAATCAGGAAGATATACTGGATATTTTACTATAACCTTCCTAGATGGTACAGGAACTCTTGTTGCCCCAATAAGAGATGAATTATTTATTAATGTGTTAGAAAATTGATTTTCATTAATTTTATTACTAATATTATAACCAATTTTAACACATTAAATTATTATTATGTCCACATCAATAATAGAAGAAATAAAAGAATATTTAGAAGGTTATGATAAACAAAAATATATTGTAGGTGTAGAGTCTTCTTATCGAGAAAATAAAATTAGTTTAATAATTCATGATCAGGAAAATGGTAAAAGAATTGAAAAACATTCGTTAAAACCTTTTTTATGGATGAAATCTCCCCCTATGTCTTTATTTTATAATGGAAATACAAGACTAGTTAAGACTAAAATGAGAGAATATAAAGTTAAATTTATACCACTTTCAACAGTTGATGCGAATGATAACGAAGTTTTAAGGTTAGAAAATGGTTACAAATTTTTAGTAACTTGTAAAGGCACATATGGTGATTTAATTAATTTTTTTAAAAAAGGGGGTTTAGACCCATTTTCTGATAAATTAATAGACCCTAGTGATAAAAATTCACCAGAATTTAGAAATTTCTTTTTAACAATTTCACCTACAGAACAGTTTTTAATACAAACAGGAAAAAGACTTTTTAAAGGTATGGAAGAATATAGTGATGTCCATAGACTATCTTTTGATTTAGAAACTACTGGTTTGGACCCACATAGACATAGAATTTTCCAGATTGGGATAAAAGATAACAAAGGGTTTCAACATGTATTATCTGTTAACAATGAACAAGAAGATGAAGAAACATTAAAAACATTAGAAATAGATATAATAACGAAATTTTTTCTATTTATTGATTACTTAAAACCTGCAATTATATCAGGTTATAATTCTGAAAATTTTGATTGGAATTTTATAGTAGTAAGATGTCAAAAATTAAAAATAGATATTAAAAAAATTGCCTTAACCTTAGGTAAGAGTTCTTTTTATAGAAAAAAAAGAACTGTGAAAATGGGACCTGAGATGGAATGGTATGAACAAACACATATGTTTGGATATAACATAATGGACGTTTATCATGCAGTTAGAAGGGCACAGGCAATTAATTCCTCAATAAAAAAGGCAGGGTTAAAATATATTACACAATATTCTAATGCGGCAAAACCTAATCGTGTATACATACCTGGTGATAAAATAGGTAAAACATATAATGACAAATTAAATGATTATTGGTTAAACGATGAAAATGGTGAGTGGGGTGTTATTATAGATGATGTGGTCCCTAAAAACACAATTAAACTAAAAGGTTCAGATATAGTAGAAAGATACCTCATAGATGACTTATGGGAAACAGAGAAAGTTGATGATATTTTTAATCAGGCAACTTATCTTTTATCAAAAATAATACCCACATCTTTTATGAGAACATCTACTATGGGTACTGCCGCCACCTGGAAATTACTAATGTTAGGTTGGTATTATAAATTAGGTATCGCAATACCACATACTCAAAAAACCAGAGGGTTTATTGGTGGGTTATCTAGGTTGTTAGAGGTTGGGTTTAGTGTGGGTGTCGTAAAGTTTGATTTTGCAGGGTTATACCCATCAATACAATTAACACATGATGTTTTTACTGAGTGTGATGTAAGTGGTGCGATGAAAGGGTTATTAACATATAATTATGATAAACGTGACCATTATAAGGCATTAAAAAATGAATACGCACTTAAAGGTGATTTTATTAAGTCATCTTTTTTTGATAAAAAACAATTACCTTTAAAAATGTTAAATAATGGTATGTTTGGTTCTATATCTGCACCACATGTATATCCTTGGGGTGATACTGATATAGGTGAAAAAATAACTTGTACAGGTAGACAATATCTTAGACATATGATTAGATTTTTTATTTCTAAGGGATTTAAACCACTAGTAGGTGATACCGATGGTTTTAATTATTCCATCCCATTAGATATTAATAAGTTTATTTATACTTCTAATGGTGTTCATAGATTTAATAAAAAAGGAAAAACTTATACTGGTATGAATGCAGTAGTCGGAGAATACAATGATAAATATATGAGAGGTCGTATGGGGTTAGATATTGATGAAATTTGTGAGGCAACTATTAATATTGCAAGAAAAAATTATGCAGATTTAATTAATGGTGAAGTTAAATTAGTGGGTAATTCTATTAAATCAAAAAAAATGCCTACCTATATATCAGATTTTATAGATAAAGGTATTAAACTATTATTAAATGGTGATGGCCATAGTTTTGTGAATGAATATTACGAAACAGTAGAAAAAATTTATAACTTAGAAATACCATTATCTAAAATTGCAAATAAATCAAGGGTAAGAATAAGTGTAAATGATTATAAAAAAAAGATGAAAACTAAAAATAAGTCTGGTGGTGCAATGGCAAGACAGGCACATATGGAACTAATAATTAAAGAGAAATTAAATGTAGATTTAGGAGACACAATACATTATGTTAACACATCAACGAAAAAATCTCATGGTGATGTTCAAAGGGTTACAAAATGTAAATATAATAAAAAAGAAATGGACCAATTTTTTAGTGGTAATGGAAAATATCCTGATGATGCATACACAACAACAATTAGGTTAAATTGTAAATTAATACCTAAAGATGTATTAGAAAATGAAACAGAAATGTCTATAGAATATAATGTACCAAGATATTTAGACGCTTTTAATAAAAGAGTAAAACCCTTATTAGTTTGTTTTGATTATTCAGTAAGAGATGATTTATTAATTAACACACCTTTAGACAGAAATTATTTCACCAAACAAGAATTACAATTAACATCTGGACAACCATATAAAGAAAGTGATCAAGATAAAATTGAAGAACTTTTAACTATCACAGATGAAGAATTAAAATTTTGGGATAAAATTGGGGTTTCACCTACTTATATGTTTGAAGAATATAATATCCAAGATGAATTTTCATATGACAAAAAGACCAAGGGGTCTATAACTTAAAGATTTATTTAAGTTTTCAGACTCTAATGCCTTATTTTCCAATTGTTTAAGGTTACTTAACCTTTCTAATCTTAAATCTAATTGTTCCAAAAGTTTTAATTGTTCTTCTTTACCTTCACTCAATAAAGAATCGTAATCCATAGTTAATTCTGCCTCTGGGACTTTTAACGAACCACTAAATTTACCTCTTACTCTACCTAATGCCTCTTTAAATAGTGAAGTGAGATACCTTCTAACCCAAATTCTTGTCGGTTCATTTAAATCTGAATACCTTAATTTAGTTAAGGGTACTTCATTTGGTAATTTAATTATATCTTTATTTTCATTTAAACAATTTAATTTTTCATCATCTGACATGTCTGAAGTATCATAATAGTGGTACCAAACTTTAGTACCTGCCAAACCAATAGCACCACCTACTAACCCACCACCGGCAAATGATAACCCACTACCAGGTATTGGCATAAGATGTAATAATCTTGTACCATTAGGTCCCGCAGTAACTTTATATGTTAATTCACTTCTTAATAATTTCGATTTAAGGCTAAAGTCAGATGCCCTTAATAAAACATCAAAGGCTGGTGCGACATAAAATCCACCATTACCTAAACCCCCACCTTGACCTGCACCACCAAAGGGTACTTGTCCGAAACCACCACCAAAACCATAATCACCAAATCCTGCAAAAGAATATAACGCATGATCAGTTGAGTTTGGTGTAATCCAAAGAATTTCATTAATTTCTCTACCTGAAGGTATCTGATAAACTTGTTGATCTTTAATTACTGTTATATAGTCTTTTTTCATTTCCCAGGGACCTCTTTGTTGTAGACCAACTTGTTTAGAATAGGCATAAGAAAATCTACTTTCATAATCTAAAGATCTTGTTGTTAACGCAAACGCAATATCTAACTTATCTGCATTATTACCTAATAATGAAGACCATTGATTTTCTATTAACCAATCTTGTACTCTTTGGGCATAATCTTCTATGGAAGTTTCCAATAAAGAATTCATTTGATCCCAATCTAATTCAATTTTTCTTATTGGTGCCCCTAACCTATGTTTTATTTGTGTAAATAATTCTTTTTTTAAATTATCATTAATAGAATTCGCCATAATATATATTTATATATAAATATTTAATTATTAGGAAAACTTAAAAAAAAAAAGATATTCTTTTGAAATTAATAAAAATTATATTTATATTGAATACAAATTATGAAAAAATTAATTAAACGAATACTAAGGGAACATAAAGAATTTAAAGATAACTTATTTAATCTTCTTAATTCTGGACAAGATGAAAATATTGAAATGGTTAAATATCTATCTGAAGGTCAGGGTTATGATTTAATAGATTTGTTGTTTGGTTATTTTAAGGAATATGGTCCACCATATTTTAATATATTTAATGTTCTTGAATTAACTGAAGAAGAACAGGAATATATATTAAGTAAAATATATGGTAATATATCTATTGTCAAAACAGGACTCAGGGTATATATCTACGATGATAAGGGTGATATGATATATTATGAACGTTCTGATGGGTTTTGGGGTAGATTTAAATATGATGATAAGGATAATATGATATATAATGAAAATTCTTATGGTTATTGGAGGAAATGGGAATATGATGATAGGGGTAATAAGATATATACTGAAGATTCTGATGGTGATATATGGGATAGAAGATAAAAAATTATGAAGAGATTAATAAAAAAAATATTAAGAGAGGAAATAGATAAATCTGATAGACATTATCGTAGATTAGATATAATATCTGACCATGTTCATTTACCTTATTTAAGATCAATGGAAGGTTTAACCATATATGAAAAGGGTGATCAGGAATATATAATGAAAAAGATATTGGGTAATGATGTAAGTATTGATGGGGAATATTTCTATGATGATAAGGGTTATCTGATATATCTAGAAAATTCTAGTGGTTGGTGGGAGAAATTTGAATATGATGATAAGGGTAATAGAATATATTATGAAGATTCTGATGGGTTTTGGGAGAAAGGTGATTATGATGATAGGGGTAATAGAATAAATTCTGAAAATTCTAGGGGTAGATGGTGGAAATGGGAATATAATAATAAGGATAGTGTGATATATTATGAAAATTCTGATGGTTATTGGAGGAAATATGAGTATGATAATAATGGTAATATGTTTAATTATGATGAAGGATATATAAATGATAATAGATAATACTTACAAAAAAAAAAATAAACAATATGAAAATTATTATAACAGAAAGTCAACTTAAAAAAATTTTAAAAGAAGGTAAAAATAAATCTAAAGATGAAATCGCAATTTCATTATCACATAAAGGTATGGAAAGTTTAGTGAATGGTTTAAGATATATTGAATCTGCGTTACAATATGTAGAAAATGATGAAATAAAAAAAGTCTTAGATGAAGTAAGATTATCTCTTTTAAGTAATGGTGGTAGACAACTAGGGTATTCCACTAAAAAAGATGATAGATTTGATAATATCATTAATGTTTTAGGTAATATGATTGATAAACATGATGTAGATAACCAAAATTTTAACCTTAATGGTGATGGTCCTAAGGCCCCAACAGGTGAGTTTTAACATGTCCCACCGCCTCAGTTATAGTTTTAAATGACTTATTAGGGACAAATACTGTCTTACCTATAATAATTGCAGGTAAAAATTCATTCTCCACTTTTTTTGAAAAACTTTCATATAACTCTTCATGTTCATCAACATCCAATTCAATGAAATTTATTTTATTTTCATTTAACTGTTTTTTTAATTCATCACAATGTGAACAACCCTTCATAGAAAATACTTTAACTTTCATTTTTTGTTTCATTTATAAATTCTGTTATAATTTCATCTTCACCTATTATAGTTCCAATGATTTTCTTTTTATTTTGTAAAATTTTCCAAATCAATGTGTCAATAGTTTTATCTATTAACATATAATAAATATTAACAGTTTTGTTTTGTCCTATCCTATATGCCCTATCTTCTGCCTGTTCATGTGTACCAGGAACCCAATCTAAAGAATTCATAATAACAATTTCACCCTCTGTTAGTGTTAAACCAACACCCGCAGCCTTTATTTGACCAATAAAAACCATACAATTTTTATCTTCTTGAAATTTATCAACAGAAATTTGTTTTTGTTTATTACTCATTCCACCCCTTACACAAACAGATTTATCACCAAAATGAGTTATAAATGCATCCATTTCATCATTAAAATTACAAAATATTATAACTTTTTTACCTAATTCTAAAGCCTCTTCTGCCTTTTCTATTGAATACGGTACAGTTTCCATAGAAATAAATGTTCGCAATAAAGTCATTTCTACTAAATCCCTTGCAGGATTCCCCCTTTTCCCTTCTTCTTTACGTTTTAATAGATAATCATCCCACACACTTTTATATTGGTCAACATTTTTAAGTTCTAAATAAACTGGTGTTACTAATTTTTCAGGTAAATCTAACACATCTTCCTTTTTCCTACGTAATATAGTTTTTCTTGTTTTTGCAGACAATTCCTCAAGATTAGATGCCCCCTTAGTTACCCATATATATTTTTTACCTTTTCTAAACCTTTTACCTTCACAATATGTTTTTGCAAAATGTACCCAATTATTTGTAACAGGTGAATCTATAATTGATAAAAGGTTATAGTAATCCATAGGTCTATTTGCAATAGGTGTCCCAGTTAACAACCATACCTTCTCAGTACCATAATTTTTCACGATATCTATTATTATTTTACCCCTATTACTTTTATGGTTTTTAACATAATGTGCCTCGTCTAATATTATTATATCTGGATTATATTCAACAATCTCTCTCCTAAGTTCCCAGTCCTCATATTCTTTATTTTTTTCTTTTATTGTATGGAATTTTTTTAATATTTCATAATTTATTATAGTAAACCGGGAAGGGTCCCAATGTGATCCATTTATTATTGACACATCATCAGTGAAATTTTCTATTTCTCTCATCCAATTTATTTTTAATGATGAAGGACAAACTACTAATATTCTATTCGCATCACTTTCTAATGATGCAGTTATTGACTGGTATGTGTTATGTGTAACTATACCATGTTTTGCAACAAATAAGTGATCATCAGAATCAACAGAGATACATACAGAATCACCTTCTCTTACATAATCAATACTTTTTATATATCTACCAACTTTATATTTTTTAGGAGAATTATATAAATTAGACTTTCTTTTCAGTCTAAAAGGATTCATTCCATCAGGTAATTTAATGTATAAAGAATACGCCCTCTTACCTTTTTTCTTTTCATTTTTATACGTATATGTAGGTATCCAACTATTTTTTTTCACTATACCACCTAAACTATGTACAATTTCTGCAACATCATCAACTAGTTTTTCAGAAATAGAACAGAATTTTGTACCACGAAAATTACCATCTATTGGTTTACAACAATGTCCATCTGTATCCATCAGACCTTGAAGTATAGACAACCTATTTTTAATAGAAGAATATTTATAAACATTAGGTATAAATTTATTATATGATCTACTATTATTTAATTTTAATTTTTTAATTGATTCACCTACCTTAATAGTACATCTCCTTGTATTAGGTTTTGACTTATTCTCTTTTATTATTTGTCCTTTAAAAATTTCTTCAAAATCATCTTTATGAACTTCAAGTCTTACAGATTTTTCTTTTATATGTCCATCGCCAAGACAAACTCCTAATAAATAAGGATCTATTAATAATTTTTTCTTATTTTCAAAATGAATAGGTTCACTTAGTAACGGTATTTGCCATTTTAATGTACCATTTTTTTGTTTATAATATGTTTTTACTTTATAAACTCTATTTTTATTAGAACCACTACCTTTAATCTCTACTTCACCATTACCATCTAACATTTGTTTTGTGGTTAACAATAAATGTCTTTTATTTCTACCATTATTTCTATTATTTGAGTTGTTACAACTCATAACATCCCATAAATGATCTTCAGTAACTAATAGACTATAACCATCATTAAAAGTTATTTTAAATATTTTTTTCTTATTTTTTTGTGGGTATACACTAAGTACTTTAGTTTTTTTACCATTAGACCCAATTACATAATCACCTATTTTAATGTCACCAATCCTTATTAAACCATTTGGTGTGTACACCAATTCATCAACCTCTAAACATTTCCCAAGTCCCATATCATCGGCCAAAATACACTTTTTATTTTTCAATAAAAATTTAATCCCTTCTTCTTGATGTTTAAATGCCTTCCAACCTCTTTTATCTATTCTTTGATAATAGTCAAAATCTACATCTACATTGATTTCCTCATAATATATGTCATCTAATAATTGTGTTTTTGGGATCCATACTAATTTAACACCTTTTTGGTTTTGATAAAATTTACATAAAACATGCATTGCCTTATCAGATTCTGCCAATAATGTTTCTATTAATATTTTTTTAGGTGGGGATTTTAATTTGTATTTTTCTTTTAGTTCTTCACTAAAATAATTTGTTAATTCTATTACTTTATTAAGTTCTTTAGGTTCAAAATTATAATATTTTCTTACATAACTTAATTGATTATTAGTTAAAATATATTTCTTATCCTCACATAATTTTTTTTTCATGTAAACTATGTAAGGGTTTTTACCTTTATAACTTTCTAATAAAGTTTCACTATTTAAATTATTAATATCTTTTAAATCTAACATAATTATAATAATAACAATTTTTTTCTTAAAAAGAAATATTTATCTATAAAAGATTATGTCTAATAAAAAAATAGTACCAATAGAAAGACTAAACAAATTTTTTTCACAAGATGATTTCAACCTTGAAATTGAATTCGGTAGAGAATGGTTAGAAGGCGATATAAATATAAAAGTAATATTATTTCAAGTTGATAGAGTTGAAACTACAGAAGATGATATATATGGTGAAACTATTAAAAATGGTATAAGATTTAAACCACCAGTAGAAATACCTGTGAGTTTTAATTTGGCCTCACCAACTAATAAAAATTATAATACTGAAGGTTCTTTAAGGTATTTAGAAAGTGGTAATATTACTTTAGGTGTTTACCAGGATACTTTAAATGAATTAGAGGTGGATATTAACTATGGTGACTATATTGGTTATAATGAAAATGAACATGAAATAAAATATTATACAGTAACAAATAATGGGAAAATATTTTCTGATAACGCACATACTATTGGTGGTTATAAAGGATTTTATAGAACAATAACATGTACCCCTACTGATTTAGATGAATTTAACGGATATTAACTATGGGTTTACCAAAAAATTATAGGAAAAATTTAAATATCACACCCCATAAACAAGGGTTTGAACAACGACAAAGTATCTTGGATGACATTGCCAACAAAGGTACATATTTACCAAAAGGTATCTTACATGAAGATATGGATGGTGAATTAATAAATTTCGTGGAAAATGACGTTGACCTATCATTGGCAGGAGAAAAAGTTCCTGTTATTTTTTTAAGTGCCCAAAGGTGGGCGGAATTTTCAAAAACATGGGAGTATTCTGATATAGATAAAAATATAAAAATACCTTTTATTACTATAGTTAGAAAACCTGATGCCCAACAAGGTACAAATTATGCAGGTAGTTTTAATATACCAGGTAGACCAACATTTACATATATGAAAATCCCTACATGGGATGGTAATAGAAATGGTTACGATATTTATAAAATACCACAACCAGTTTCCGTTGACATTATTTATGAAGTAAGACTTTTTTGTAACAGAATGAGAGATTTAAATAAAATTAATAGAAAAATGTTAACTTCATTTTCATCTTTAGAAAAATATATAAGAGTGAATGGCCACCCAATACCATTGATTTTAGATAGTATTGGTGACGAAAGTGTGATATCTAATATTGATGAAAGAAAATATTATGTACAATTGTTTACAATAAAAATGTTAGGTTATTTATTAGATGAAGATGATTTTATTATAACCCCGGCAATTAGTAGAGGTATTAATTTTTATGAAATAAGTGAAGAACTATATAGGGCAACATATCAGGTTAATGTAGATGACCAAAATAAGGGTATTTGTATAAGTGTTATATTTAATAATGGTGTAAGTAATGTGAAGATACCTATTGAAATAAATGCAACATATTCCACTATTAATAGTAGTAATAGTGTTTCCCATATATTTAAAATAAATGGTACTACAGTTACTTTACCATTTACAGTTAATAACGGTGATGAATTATATATTAAAGTTAATAAAACTAATGTTAATTTATCGTCAGAAATTCAAATAAGTGGTATTATAATATGAGTAGTTGTGATAACTCAAACATAAGAAAAAATTATATAGTACAGAGTAGTGATACTTTTGATATCCTTAGTGCCTGTACTGGATTTTATACTAACAATATATATAATTGTACTGGTAATACACTAACAATACATAGTAATTTACTAAACACTAATAATATTGTCGCAACAACCCTTTCTGCGTGTACAGGTATATATACTTCTAATATATATGGTTGTTCACCAATTAATGTTAATGATAATTTAATTATTTTAAGTGGTTTAACTTTTAGTTCAATAACTGAAAATAGTGGTTTAGAACAAGTTTTAGTAAGAAACAATTCAACTGGGTTAGTAGAATATAGAACTGTAAGTAGTATCATTAGTGGTGCCACTACTACAGTTACTGGGTTTACATATAATGATGCCAACATTTTAAGTATCATTAGAAATGATGGTTTAATATTAAACACAACTATAAATAATTTTACTGGTCTTACAATTAATGGTATTTTATCGGCAAACACTTTTAATGGTGATGGTATTGGATTATTTAATATCCCAATTTCAGGTGTTACCAACCTACAAAACACCCTTACCACTAAAGTTGAAAATGGTTTAAATGTTGGCGGTTCAAATGAAATATTTAGTGGGAAATCTGGAACAACTCTAATATTTAGAACAATATCAGGAGGATCTAATACAACAATCACTCAAGTTGGTAATGTACAAAGAATTGATGTTTCAATACCACCTGATACCAACACATTTGTCACTGGTGGAACATTCAATGATTCTACAGACACATTATCGTTAATTAGAAATGATGGTGGTAATGTAAATATATCAGGGATCTCAAATACTTTTGTTACGGGTGGGACTTATGTTAGTGGTACTACATCTATTGATTTTTCAGGTAATAGTGGGTTTTCACCGTTTACTGTTAATGTATCAGAATTATTAGATAACACTAATAGTTTTGTAACCGGATCAACATTTACTAATAATTTATTATCCTTAAAAAGAAATAATAATTTATCTGATATTAGTACATTTATTAATGACTTTACAGGTCTTACTGTTAATGGTTCATTATCTGCGACTACTTTTTATGGTGATGGTTCTAATTTAACGGGTATTTCTACAGTAGATAACTATGTGACTGGTGGTACATTTAATGATTCAACAGATACATTAACATTAGATAGACAAAATGGTTCTTTCAATATAACAGGTATTACTAATACATTTTTAACTGGTCAAACTTTTAATAATTCATCATATGTATTATCATCAACAAGGAATGATGGGAATATAATTAACGTAAACTTATCTTCACTATCCGCAGATACCTATGTGGTTAGTGGAAATGCAGATGTTTCGACATCAACTCTTAATTTTACAAATAATAGTGGTGGTACATTTACAGTATCTAATTCTTCATCTTTATTTTCTGATAACGATATAAATGTAACTGGTGGTACATATAACCCTTCTAATGGTTGTGTTACGTTCATCACTAATAGTGGAACTACTTTTGATGTATGTGGGTTTTTAACAGGGTTTACCGATACATTTCTTACTGCCTCAACACTTAATGGTGATATTATAGAACTTGAAAGAAACCAAAGTGAACCAACATTAACTGTTGATTTAACCCCCGTTTTAAGTGGTAAAACTAATCTATCTTTATTTAACACATATACTGGTAATACACAAACAATACTTAACACTAAGGTAGAAAATGGTATAAACTTAGGTGGTGGCAATGAAATATTTAGTGGGAAATCTGGAACAACTCTAATATTTAATACAATATCTGGTGGTTCAAATACAACAATCACTCAAGTTGGTAATGTACAAAAAATTGATGTTGCAGTGCCATCATCTGAAAATACATTTGTAACAGGTGGTACGTATAATACCAATACAGATATTATAACATTTAATAATAATAGTGGTGACACATTTAATGTAACTGGGGTTACCGATACATTTGTTACTGGAACAACATTTACAAGTAATGAGGGTACATTAACAAGAAATGATGGGTCTGAAATATTTAAATTATCTGGTGGGACAAATGTAACTCTTTCTAACCCATCTTCAAATCAAATAAAAATTGATGTTACTATCCCAACAGACACTAATACATTTGTAACAGGTGGGACATATAGTGATTCTACAAATATTATAACCCTTGATAGAAATGATGCGGTTAGCCTTAATATAACTGGATTAACTAACACTTATGTAACTGGTGGTACTGTTTCTATTTCGGCAACAGATAATACTAATAGTGGTACTATAGGTTTATTTTATAAAGATTCTGATGGTACCCCTAGAACGTTACCATTTGAAGATACATTTACAAGTGGTGGAACATATAATAATGGGACTAAATTAATCACATTTGATAGAAATGATGGTAATAATTATAATATTAGTTTAAGTTCTATTTCAACCACAAATACATATGTAACTGGATTCACATATAATGATGCGAATACATTTACACTTGAAAGAAATGAAGGTGAATCAGATTTAACGGCAACAATTAATAGTGTAACTGGGTTTACTGTTAATGGTAACTTAGTTGTTACTGGTGATACAAATGTAAAGGGATTAACAGGTACTTCTGCGGTACTTTCAGCCAATACTGATACTATACTAACATTAATTGGTTCGGGGTCAACAAATCCAATATTCAAAATTGAAGGTTCAAGTGGTGAATTATTTACGGTTACGGATAGCCTTATAGGTTCCTTATTTGCGGTTAATAATATATCTGGTTTACCAATATTTGAAGTATTTTCTGATGATAGAATCTTAATGGGTACATATTTGGCACCATCTCTAAATACGACAGTTAGAACAACCGCCAATAGTGGGGTAACAAATATTTATTCAATACCAACTTCGGCATATACGGGGGCATTTTTTGATTATACACTTGTGGGTAATGGTGGTGCAAGGTCTGGTAATATTATGTCAATATGGAGTGGAACAACGGCAGAATTTAATGAGGTTACAACAAATGATATTGGTAGTAGTACAAATGGTGTGACCTTTAATGTTTCGGTATCTGGTAGTAGTACAATTTTAGCAGTATCCGCAGTCACTGGAACTTATACAATAAAAACAATAGTAAGAAGTATATAATATGGCATTTAGGTATTCACCAAAAATAGTTACTGATGGTTTGGTTTTATATTATGATGGTGCAAATCCAAATTCATTATTTAATAGTAGTACCACCATTAATGATTTGACCATTAACGATTATAATGGTGATTTAATTAATGGTACATCTTATGTGTCAGATAGGGGTGGTGGTTTATCATTTGATGGTATAGATGATACAATAGATTTAGGAGATATACTAAATGGTGTAATAGCTGGGACAAGTCCTACTTATACAGTTCAAACTTGGGTAAAATTTATTTCATTGGTAGAGGATGAGAACCGTATGTTTTTTACTAAACTTGCACCATCTGTTGAAAATCAACGGCAACTTTATTTAAATTGTAGAAATAGAGGTGGCGCATATGGGGGTGTAAGAATAGAATCTACACATTATACTATTCCTGGACTTATAGGTAGTTTACCTCAAGTGCGTTTGGTAAGAAGTGATGGTGATGTTATAGAGGTAAATAAATTGCATAATTTAACTGTTTGTTTTGATGGGTCTATAAACACCAATGATGGGTTAGATAGACCAACATTTTATATAGATGGTAAATTGCAAAGTAACGTGTTGGTTCTAACCTTTGGTACCTTAACAAATACATTTATACCATCAACTTCAAAAATTGCACTTAATGGATACATAGGTGCAGCTGGGACAATACCTACCTCCCCCTTTCCTGGAACTATTTATCAAACATTAGTTTATGATAGAGTTCTTACACAAGAAGAAGTATTACAAAATTATAACACAATGAAATCTAGATTTAAATAAAAATATTTATATTTATTAATAAATAAAAAATTATGTCACACATTTATGACCATAGAACATTCATGATATTTAATGTATCTGAATTGGAAAAAATAAATTTTAATGAGGTCTTAGAAACTTCAATAAATACCGTTAGAAAATCTATTGATTTAACAAAAACTTTTGTTAAATGGGAGGGTGATACTCCACCTTCAGTTTTAACACTTACAACAACTGAAGGTCCTTATAATTATGATGAAATGGTTGCGTTGATGTCAACACCAGAATGGCAATCAGATGATATAATACCTTAAATTATGAGTGGAGTAGTAGGACCAAGATTTTCATTTCCAGAAATAAATTTAACGGTATGGTTAAAGGGGGATGTTGGGGTTAATGGTGGAAACCCTGTAGATGGTGATGCCGTTTATCAATGGCAAGACCAAAGTGGTAATAATAATCATTTTGTTCAAGCAACTGCAATTAGACAACCCGAATATAAAGCAAGTCTAATTAATGGATTACCTGGAGTTTTTGTAGATGGAACAACCTTTTTAGAATTATTAGCACAAGTTATTTTTTCTATTGATGAGGGTAGTGTATGGGTAGTTGGCCAACAAACAGCACCACCACCAAACCTTACAAATGGTGGTGCATATTGGGCTTCTACTGATGGAAGTTTTCCTCCTTTTATGGCTTTGTACTCTGAAAGAATAGGGGTATTTGGAAATAACATTGTATTTTATGACCAATTTATGGGAAAAACACAAACATTAATAGCACAAGACAATCTACCGCATTTTATAGGTATTAATAAAAGTGCAACAGATATAGATTATTATGTAGATTCTTCTACAGTTTTTGCAAATAAAGCCCACGTTGAAGATTGGACTGTTTATGTAGAACATATTTTAGGTGACCAAGTTGGTCTTTTAAATGGAACAATGATAGGTAACATTTGTGAGTTTATAGTTTATGATAAAGTATTATCTACATCAGAAGTTGCCACTGTAACTAACTACTTAACAAATAAATACGGAATATAAATATGATAGCTTTAGTAAATACAGATGAAAACATACTTATAGATATTTCCGTAAGATTGCATAATGCATTAAATTCTTCTAGTGTAAAATATACTGCTCAACAATATGGAGAACCAATTAAACACCCTAATGTTGATAACTATGCTCTTAAAGTAATTCAAAAAGATGATTATAATGATATTATTATGAATGAATTAACAAATGAAGAAAAAGAAATGCTACAAATAATTGGAGAAGATTGGTTTGAAGACTTAAAATTATAAAACCACATATTTATTAATAAATAGAATAATAAACATAAACTTGGACAGTGAAAAGTTATGGGAAATGAATTTAAAATAAAAAAGGGGTTTATCTCTGAAGGAGATTCTAAAGTTAATGGTGTATTATCTGCACAAACCATTAATATTACAACAACCCCAACACTTAATAGTTTAGCAACAGATATACTTGTAAGAAATAATTCTACAGGTGTGGTAGAGTATAGACCAGTAAGTGGTATTACTGGTAGTACTGATGTTTTTGTTACTGGTACAACATTTACAAGTAATGAAGCCATATTAACAAGAAACGATTCCACAGATATATTTAAATTAAGTGGTGGAACAAATGTAACACTTTCTAACCCATCTTCAAATCAAATAAAAATAGATGTATCTTTACCACCATCTATGAATACCTTCATTACAGGGTTTACATACAACAACGCCAATACATTTACAATAAGTAGAAATGATGGAGTTGATTTAAATTCTTCATTTAATACAGTTACAGGGTTAACGGTTAATGGTACTTTGATTGTAGATACTTTATCCGCAACCACTTATACGGGATTAACTTTAAACGACTTAGACGATGTAACAACAAGCATACCCACAACCCCAGATGCCACATATCAAGGTGAATTATTATATTTTGATACTGTATCCAATCAGTGGGTTTCTGGTGAAGAATATGGTAATCTAGGTGATGTCACAATATGGGGTAAAAAAGGTTCTGCTGGGACTATTGATAAGGGGTGTCCAGTTTATATTGTTGGGTTTGACAGTGATTTGCATGAAGTTGAACTAACAAACGCAACAACTGGTTCTACAATGCCAGTAATTGGTTTTACTGCTGAAGATTTTGATAACGCTGGTGTTTACCCAATTGTTACCTTCGGTAAAATATCTGGTGTGGATACGACAAGTGGTTCAACCATACTGAACCCATTTAGTGAAACTTGGGAAGTTAATGATGTATTGTATGTTGCAAAATCTGATGGTGGTTTAACAAAAAATAGACCATCTGGTTCAGACACTCAAATACAAAGAGTTGCTAAGATATTAAATGTTGGTACTACAAATGGTCAAATATTTATATTTAACACCGCACGTACCGCTGGTTTACCTAATTTAACATCCGATTATTTATGGGTTGGTAACGGTAATGATACACCACAAGAAGTTGTTAAAACTGATGTGGGTATTACCACAACAGGATTCACATATAATAATAACAACACTTTAACTATAACTGATGATAATGGTGGTTCACTTAGTACTACCATTAATCAAATGAGTGGGTTAACAGTTAATGGAACTTTAGATGCAACTACAATACTTAGTGGTGGTACTAACTTAACTACTATAATAGAAAGTTTAGATACATACGTTACTGGTGGTACTGTTTCAATACCAGCAACTGATAACACAAATTCAGCGACAATAGGGTTATTATACAAAAACTCTGAAGGGGTTCCACATACATTACCTTTTGAGGATACTTATACATCGGGAACAACATTTACAAGTAATCAAGCCACATTAACAAGAAATGATGGTACTGACGTATTATTGTTAACTGGTGGCACAAATGTTACACTTTCAAATCCAACAACAAATCAGATTAAATTAGATGTCACAATTCCATCTGGAATGAACACCTATATTACAGGATTCACATATGACGATGCGAATACATTAACCATATCTGACAATGTGGGTGATACATTCCCAGTGACAATTAATACTATGACTGGGTTAACGGTTAATGGTATAATATCAGCAACAACAATTTCTGGTGGAACATTATATGGGGATGGTAGTAACCTTACAGGTATTGCTAGTACACCCACTACTTTAAGAAATATAACATCCACAGACACTTTTTCAGCAGTTGATGAAACCATAAACTGTACTAGTGGGACATTCATAGTAAATCTACCAACAGCGATAGGTATCCAAGGAACACCTTATACACTTGTGAATAGTGGTACGGGGGTAATAACATTAAAAGGTACTTTAGGTCAGACAATCAATGGTTCGACAACCATTGATATTAAAAGACAATATGTAAGTAGAACGGTTCAATCGGATGGTTCAAACTGGATAATTATATAATAAAAAAATAAATTAAAAATTAAATAAAATGAGTTATACACCACCTTTAGATGCTGAAGTTACGGCATTTGTAACAACAACACCATTAGCAAGTGGGGCAACCTTTACATCTACAACGGTTAATGTGAATGGTTATTCTCAAGTACAAACAGAGGTATTAGCATCACACGATGGTACAATAGATATTTCATTTTGTTCTGATGTTGGACTTACTGATGTTGTTAGGAGTTTATCAATCCCTTATGTGGCTGCAAATGGATACCAATTCTTTGCAGCACCAGCCTTTGGAAACTTTATTGAATACAAATTTACGAATAATGGGGTAGTCACTCAAACGGATTTTTATTACACCACAAAGATTTTAACGACAGCAATAAGTCCACAACTATTAACGACTGATGCATTTATAGCACCAGCAATGGTGACTGAATTGGGTAGAAGTATTCAAGTTGGTACTAACCCTAGTGGTTCATTCACTAATGCTAAGATTGATGGTGTTGCGTTTCAAACAACTGATAATATCGCAACTGGTATTACCTTTAGTTCTGATGTGATAGATGCTCAAGGATACACACAAGTACAAACACATATCATTTCAGACCAAGATGGTACTTTAGGGTTTAAATTTTGTTCTACTTCAGATTGTAGTGGAACTACTGTTGGTGCTAATGGGGTGGAAAGATATCTTTCAGTACCTTATAGTTCATCCAATGGGTTTCAACTCTATGCGGCACCAGCATTTACACCTTATGTTCACTACAGTTTTGAAAATACTGGTACTGGTACAACAACACAACTATTTTATGAAACTAAATTATTAACTAAGGCTTTAAGTGGTCAATTATTAGGTCTTGATGCGTTCATATCTCCAGCTATGGTAGCTAACTTAGGTAGAAATGTTATTGCTGGTGAAGTAGGTTCCACGTTTAAAAATGTAAATGTTGCTGAAACAACTAATGACGATGGTACATATCATAACTTACATGTAGTAAGTGGTGCTAGACCATCTCAATTACCTGGTAGAGTTCCTGTCAAAATAGTTATAGATATCAGTAACACTGACACTTTGATACATACCGTTACTGCGGGTAAAACATTATTTATAACTGATTTGGTTATTTTTATTGAGAATAGTGCAGTCTCTTCTGCTAGGGTGAACTTGGTTGATACTCTTGTTGGGGCAACACCTATAATATATCCAATGGTGTTAGCAGACCCTGGTAATAAAGTTACCGCTTCACTTGTTAATAGTCACACATTTACAGAACCTTTAGAATTTGATACTGGTGTGTATGTTGATACGGTATCTGGAACTAACGAAATAGTTGGCATTTTAAATGGGTATGAAGAATAATATAAATAAAATATAATAAGATGAAATACGCATTAATAAAAGACACCACAAAAGTGGTTACTATACAAGAAGTTGGTATAGATAAGGTTAATTTAACGATTTCTATTACCAGTTTCAAAGATGAAGTATATGTTGAGCAGTACCTCACTTCTGATGAAGTACTTCAACGACTAATAGAGTTAAATAAAGGATTTAATTATGCCAATATTACAGCGTGGTGGAAAAGTATTTAACATCTATTAGTAAATTAGGGTGATTAATTTAAGTAGTCACCATAGATGTCTTTTTTAATTTAACTATTTATTCTTTGAAAACTCTTATTATTTTTATTATAAATAAAAGAAATTAAATGGAAACAATAGTCACATCGGAGAATTCCCGAAGCGTTAGCACAAGTTCTATGGTTGACCACATATATTGGGGTGACCATCTTAATGCCACAGTAAAAAAATATTCTATAATCGCTGATGCAATAAATCCAGATAAGTTACTTGTGGAAAAATCAGATATCAATTTTGAGTATATTGAGGGGGTACAACGTAAATATTATGGGATGGTGGAATCATTATGGAATAGTGGGATATTAAAAAATAATATGAAGGTTATTGATTTAGGGTGTGGTCTGTGTACTACATTATATAATTTAAACTTACAATTTAAAAATTACGAAATAAAAGGTGATTTTTATGGTGTTGACCATAATGAAGAATTATTAAAATTAATTACTAAACACTTATCACAATTTTGGGTTGATAATAAATTAAGTATTGGATCAAAAGATGTTATGGAATGTGATTTATCTAGTTATGATTTAATCCTAACCTACCAACCCTTTAAAAAATTAGAGGATATTGATAATATGTATAATAAGGTTTTTAAAGGAATGAAAGTGGGTTCAGTATTTCATGAACATATGATTAATGGTGCAAAACTTGTTCATAAGTTAGGGGAATGCAGACAATTAATAATAAACAACGCTAATAAACATAATATGGTAGAAAAGGTTTTATTGTTCGGTGGTGAGAAACAATTTTTATATATAAAGAAATAAATATGGAAATTATAAATGGAAATATTCATTAACATTTAGTTTAGAGAAATTAAATACGGTTAACGATATAGAAAGTATTACACAAAATAAATAAAAACTTTAACTATGGTAAACTATGAAAACTTAGAAATTTTACGCTACAGAATATGTAAACATGGAATATACCATGTTTATTTAAATGATGAAAACAGTAATTTACTTAGGCTTTTTATCTCACCTATGGAATTCACTAAATGGTATGATGAAAAAGGTAAAACAAAATTAGAACACGAACCCTACAAAAATGTGTTAATTTTGTTAAAAGAATATCAAAAGGAAATGGGTAAAAAGATTTGGTATGACGATATATATGATTTATATTAACATTTTTATACATTTTTCGTTTTATATTATAAAACAATTATAATTGGAAAATAGAAAAATACTTAACTTATCAGGGGCAGGAACAAAGATCTCTGGTCTTGCCGGTGCATGTGATTATATATTTAATGTTTTAGGTTATAGACCTACAGACATTAGTGGTATAAGTTCTGGGGGTATTTTAGGTATACCAATTGCCTTACGTAAATGGGATATACTTAGAGAATTCACACAAATATTTACCATTGACGATATATTTGATAGTATCCCTATTAATAAAAAAAACAAAATAAGTATTACTGCTAAGTTTAGGGCGTTATTTGGGAGATCTTCTTTTGGCACTCAAAATAATCTACCATTAACTATTAGTAGAATAGTATCTAAGGAAGATTTTATAAGGTATCAAGAAGGTGAGTTCCCCAATGTATGGATTGGTTCAGTAGATTTTAAAACTGGTAGTAGATTCATAATAAACATTAAAGATAAAAAATATAGTTATGATGATTTTTTACTATTAATTAACGCCTCTGCGAGTATACCATTGGCAGTTGAGGGGGTACATTTTAAAAATATGATTTTATATGATGGTGGTGTTAGGAACCATATATTATCACCTTGGATGTTAGAAAACATTTCAAATATAACAGAAGTCATTTCAGTTTTCGCAAGACCACAAAATTATGAACATATATTAGATAGTGATTGGTCAGATCATAATATGATAAGTGTATTTACAAGACTTACTGATATAGATGCAATAGAAATAAGTAAAAAAGATGAAATAGAAGAAAAATACTTATTAGAATTAATATCTGGTAGGGAAAAAAGAACAATAAAAAATAAACAAATATTTATACCTTATATCATAAAAGAATTATACGATACAAACCCCACAAAATTAAGAAAATTATATAATTTTGGGTTTAAATCTGCAACAAACACATTAGTAGATTGGTGATCATTCTCCGTAAATATCTTTTGGTTTTAGACATGTTTTTTTAATAATCTTTTCAACAAACGCAAACATTTTCAAACCATTTTCTTCACAATAATCTTTTAGAATTTTATGTGTTTGTGATGTTATCTTCAAATTTTTATCTCTTTTCATCATCTTTTTTAAATAAGTATGATAAAAGTAATAAAAAAAACATACTATTTTTATTTAATTATATTAAAATAAAATTTTTTTAAGAAATACGATATATTTATATAAAAAGAAAATAATAATATTAACTAAAAATAAATAATTAATGGCATCAACAGATAGAATTTTTGTTAGTCCTGGTGTGTTTACATCTGAAAAGGATTTAACATTTGTGACAAGACAAGTAGGGGTTACAACATTAGGGTTATTAGGTGAAACACCAAAGGGTCCTGCGTTTGAACCCGTTTTTATTTCAAACTATGATGAATTTACAAGTTATTTTGGAACTTTAAATCCAGAAAAATTCAAAGGTACGGGTTACCAAAAATTTGAATTAAATTACATTGCGAAATCTTTTTTAACTCAAACTAATCAACTTTATGTAAGTAGAGTATTGGGGTTATCAGGATATGACGCAGGAAACGCCTGGTGTATTACATTAGATTCTTCCGAAGATCCTTCTACGGTAGGAACTACGGGAACTGATAGTGTTAACCCTTTATTAACATATACCGCATCAACAGGGGGGACACCAGTTACTTTAGATTGGTCAAACTCTAATTTAGAGGCATTATATAATGATGACCAAATAAGTGATTTATTTACATCTTTAGGTTTAAAAGTAACGGGAGATACAATTTCACTTACATCACAAAAATATGTTAAAACTAATTGTGATTTTAGTGGGGCGACTTTCGATATGGAAGTAATAGAACAAGGTACTTCAGGTTTATTTGTAACGGGTGTAACATCGGGTACAGTTGTTAACTATAGTGCGACTTGTTATACAGACATTGATGGTAGTGTTATCGCAACACTTAGGTCAAGGGGTACTTATGGTGGTTCTGAAGATTTAGTATACGATGTAACAGGATCAACTGATACCGGTATGTCTAATATAACAAACATTAAAAGTGATGCAAAAAAATCTTTTAGTGTAACAGGTACTTCAAGTAATGGTTCATCATTTACATATGATGTATCTTTAGATAAAACTAAAAAGAATTTTTTACCTAGAGTATTTGGGAGTTCAACACAAGATAAAGAAACAGAATTGTGGGTTGAAGAACTTTATAGTAATGTATTAGAGGATTTAATATCTGCGGAAAAAGTAAGAGGTTTAGATACTACATTTGTAAATATTGGTTCTACAATAACAAATAATTTAAATAATTATAAAGAAATATGGAAATCTGCCGCATCGCCTTGGGTTCTTTCTGAATTAAAAGGTGTAGGTGCCGGGGCAACATTACAAAGATTATTTAGATTTATAACTATTTCTGATGGTAATTCGGCAAATGAGGATGTTAAATTTTCAATTATTAATGTTAAACCTGATGAAAAAACATTTGATTTATTAATAAGGAAGTTTAATGATACTGACACAAATCTTTCAGTAGTTGAAAAATATTCTTCACTTTCTTTAGATAGTACATCAACTGGGTTTATCGCAAGAAAAATTGGTACTAGTGATGGGGAATATCCATTAAGGAGTAAATATATAATGGTTGAGTTATACGATCAAAATGATCCTGACTTACCTAACCATTTCCCTGCGGGTTTTGAAGGTGTTTTAAATAGAACTTATATTGGTGATAGTACCGCATTACCACCTAAGATAGAATATAAAACACAATACACTGATTTTAACACATCTAAATTAAGAAAAACATATTTAGGTTTAAATAGTTCTATAGGTGTTGACCAAGATTTCTTTGATTATAAAGGATTAAACGCAGTTAATAATGGTGCATATACTGGTAAAACGGATGGTTTCCATTTAGATGTTAACGCAAATGGGGCAAAAGTAGAATTAGGTGTTAATAGTTATGTACCGACATTACAAGTTGGTGTATCCGCATTCACTTCAAACTCTAGTATAGTTGGCGGACCATATGATAAATTGGCGGCAAGAAAATTCACATTTGCACCTTTTGGTGGATGGGATGGATGGGATGAATATAGGACTGAGAGAACTAATAAAGACACATATACTAAAACTGGTACTTTGGGGTCTTTAGGATTAAACTCGACAGGTGTTTTCTCAAATTATGTTACTAGTGAAGGTGATGATGGAATTAATTCTGATTATTACGCATTCCTAAATGGTATATACACGTATAATAATCCTGAGGCAGTAAATATAAATGTATTCGCAACACCAGGTTTAGATTTAAGGGACCAACCTGGATTAATAGAAAACGCAGTTGATATGGTTGAAGTTGATAGGGCGGATTCACTTTACATTATTAATACACCTGATACTGATGATGATGGTGTTGCCTTAACAGTTGGCGAGGCAATTGATATAATTGAGGATTCGGCAATTGATTCTAATTATTCGGCAACGTATTGGCCTTGGTTACAGATGAATGATACAGAAAACAACAGATACGTATGGTTACCACCTACGTTAGAAGTTGTTAGAAACATCGCATTAACGGATAACATCGCATTTCCTTGGTTTGCCTCGGCAGGATTAAATAGAGGTGTTACAAACGCAATTAAGGCAAGAGTTAAACTTAAATTGGCGGATAGAGATGATTTATATGAGGGTAGAATTAATCCAATGGCAACATTTTCAGATGTTGGTGTGGTTATATTTGGTAATAAAACTTTACAAGTAAAAGAAACTGCACTTAATAGAATTAATGTCAGAAGATTATTATTACAGGCAAGAAAACTTATTTCCGCAGTATCCATCAGATTATTATTTGAACAAAATGATGATGTTGTTAGAAATCAGTTCTTAAGTTTAGTTAATCCAATTTTAGATAATATTAGAAAGGAGAGAGGATTAACTGATTTTAGAGTTGTATTGGATGATACACCTGAATCAATTGATAGAAACGAACTTAATGGTAGGATTTTCATAAAACCAACAAGGTCTTTGGAATTCATTTCAATTGAGTTTAATATTACAAATACAGGGGCAAGTTTTGATGATATTTAATAAAATTTATTAAAATAATTTGTATATTTAACCCTCCTAAAATATTTAGGGGGGTTTTTTATTTTTAATAATATTTATATAATAAAAGTATATGAAAAAATTAATACGTAAAATATTAAGGGAAGAAATAAATAAATCTGAAAAACATTATCGTAGATTAGATATAATATCTGATCATGTTGATTTACCTTATTTTAAATCAATGGAAGGATTAACCATATATGATAAGGACGATCAGTTATATATAATGAAGAAGATATATGGTTATGATATCTACTTTTATGAAGAACTCAGGAGATATATCTACAATGATAATAACGATAAAAGGGTATATGATGAAGATGATAATGGTTATTGGGTGAAATGGGAATATGATGATAATGGTAATCTGATATATTTTAAACGTTCTAATGGTTATTGGGAGAAAAGGGAAAATGATGATAAGGGTAATATAATATATTATGAAGATTCTTCTGGTTATTGGGTGAAAAGGGAATATAATGATAAAGGTAATGTAATATATTTTGAAGAATCTGATGGTTATATTGATGATAGAAGATAAAAAATTATGAAAAAATTAATACGTAAAATACTTAGGGAAGAAATAAATAAATCTGATAAATATTATAGATTCTTGGATAAGATATCTTCTATTATTGAAATACCATATTTTAGTAATATGTATGAAAAAAATAATGGAGGATTTTGGGATATAACTGATGAGGATGATCAATTATATATATTAAAAAATATATTTGGTGAAGGTCACTCTTTTAGCTATGTCTACAAAGTAGGTGATATTTATGATGAAAATGACAATAGGGTATATTGGGAAAATTCTAATGGTTATTGGGCAAAAAGAGAATATGATGAAAATGGAAATGAAATATATTATGAAAATTCTGATGGTTATTGGGTAAAAAAAGAATATGATGAAAATGGAAATGAAATATATTTTGAAAATTCTAATGATTTTTGGAGTAGATTTGAATATGATGATAATGGTAATCTGATATATCATGAAGATTCTAATGGTTATTGGGAGAAAAGGGAAAATGATGATAAGGGTAATAGAATATATTGGGAAGATTCTGATGGTTGGTGGGAGATACAAAAATATGATGATAAGGGTAATAGAATATATTATGAAACTTCTGAAGGTGATATAATAGATAATAGATAATAGATAAAAATTATGAAAAAATTAATTAAACGAATACTTAGGGAAGAAATAAATAAATCTGATAAATATTATAGATTCTTGGATAAGATATCTTCCATTATTGAAATACCATATTTTAGTAATATGTATGAAAAAAATAATGGAGGATTTTGGGATATAACTGATGAGGATGATCAATTATATATATTAAAAAATATATTTGGTGAAGGTATTACTCTTAGTTTAGGTAACTATTATAGTGGAACAGGAATCTACGATAAAAATAGAAATTATGTATACCATGAATTTATTGATGATACATGGAAAAAATGGGAACGTGATAATAATGGTAATGTGATATATCAAGAAGATTCTTCTGGTTTTTGGATGAAATGGGAATATGATGATAATGGTAATATGTTATATCAAGGAAATTCTGATGGTTTTTGGAGGAATAAGGATTATGATGATAAGGGTAATGTGATATATTCTGTAGATTCTGATGGTGATTGGTGGGAATGGGAATATGATGACAAGGGTAATCTGATATATTATCAAGATTCTTATGGTGTTATAAGAGATAATAGATAACCTCTGTGTACCCAAATTGGGTACTTATACTATTATATTAATAATTATATATAATATATAAAACAGTATAGGTACCCATTAAAGGTACTTAAGTACTACTATGTACCCAATTTGGGTACTTATACTATTATATTAATAATTATATATAATATATAAAACAGTATAGGTACCCATTAAAGGTACTATATCAACACTAGGATTTATCCTATTTTTTTATTAAAGGATAAAAAAGATAAAATTATGGAAAAAATAAAATATAATATATTTATAATAAAATAGAAAAATGAAAATTAAAAAAAATGGTAAAGTAATTGTATTAAATGAATCTGATTTAAAAAGAATTATAAATACCTCAGAAAACTTAGATGAAGGTATTAAAAAATTCTTTAGAAACAAAATTGGTTCTAAAATTCAAGGTATTAAAGGTTTAATCTCTGGGGAAGGATATAATGTAACTAAATACGCATACCAACTAAGTGGTGCAATTAACGAAATAAATGAAGAATTAATAGAAACTAAAAAGGAATTTCAACGAATTTTAAAAGAAATTTATACATCTAAAATGCAAAGTGTTGATTGGGAAGTATTAGATACAAACCTTGAAGAAGGTATAAAAGCCTATGAGTATGTTTTAGATGTAAATAATAGAATTATGGAGAAATTAAATACTGTTGCAAAAGAAACTGAATCGCAATCAGAACGAGATAACGACTAAAAATAAAAATAAAAAAAATGATAAGAAGGCCTTGGGAAACAAAAAGAAATTTAATTTTAGAAAGTAATAAGAGAATATTAGGTGAATCTAAAGAACAAAGTGATTTCGACCTTGCCGTTAATTTTTGTAAAACTATAGAAGAGTGGTGGAAAGAATCTGATAATTTAGTTTTTTATGCAGATGAAGAATCAGAATACGCAAAATTTTTCTGTCCATACCAGGATACTTGGGATGATGATGACCCTGCGGCGGCAAAGGCATACGAAAGAAAAGTTATGCACGATTTAAACAAAGAAATAAAAGACGATAATACTTTTTATCCAAAAATAGAAGATTGGATTAAAAGAATTGTTGATGAAATAGATGATAGTTTTCAAAATATTCAAGAAATTGAATTAGTAAATGAAGAAGAGGGTGTCACTAAATATTTTAAAGTTGATCCTGAAATTGATGTGAGTAAATGTAAAGAAAGTGAAAAATAAAAAAAATGATAAGAAGACCTTGGGAAACAAAAAGAAATTTAATTTTAGAAAGTAATATGAGAATATTAGGTGAATCTAAAGATGAAGAAAAAGGAAAAAACAATCCTAGATGGAAAAAACTATATAATAGGTTAAAAAATATAAATAAACCTTATATACAAGATTTTAAAGATATTGATAGTGATATACCTAACCAATCATTAAATTGGGGACTGGCACAAACTATGTACCAGGATGATAATCTCTCCCATATATCTACTTATATGATGTTTATAAGGGCATATAACCCAAATGATGTTGAGGAAATATCATATGATTTTTCAAGTTACGATGACAAAGAAGAAAGGAAAGTTTATTTTGAAGAAGTTAAAGAATGGTGGAATAAAAAAGGTTATGAAGTTATTCCTGATGATTTCGGCACTAGTATGAGTGTTAAGATTAATTTTGATGATGTAGAAAAAATATCATCTGATGTTAAACAATTCTTAGTGGATGTACCACCTTATTAAAAATTAATGTAATAAACTAAATTACCACAATCATTTTTTTTATATATTTTTCTTTTGTTTTATTTCCTGAACCATTATTAGTTAAAAAAAAATTTTTATAATCCATATTTTTTAAATTTTATGATATTTATTAATAAAGGTAATGAAAAAACTTATCAAATACAATAATAAATATAAAAAAAATTAAAAAATGGCAGATTTATTAATGCGAATGCCTGTTCCTTATGAACCGTTAAGAAAGAATAGGTTTATCTTAAGATTCCCAGATGAGTTAGGTATACAAGAATGGTGGGTATCGACAACAAGTAGACCAAAATATTCAAGTGATGAAGTTACAATACCATTTTTAAATACTGAAACTTATGTAATAGGTAGATTTAGGTGGGACCCTATTTCTGTGACATTTAGAGATCCAATTGGACCTTCTGCGACTCAGGCCTTAATGGAATGGGTTAGATTACATTCAGAAAGTGTTACTGGGAGACAAGGGTATGCCGCAGGGTATAAAAAAGACGTTGAGTTAGAAATGTTAGACCCAACAGGTGTTGTTGTTCAAAAATGGATATTACAAAGTACACAACTTAATGACGTTGATTTTGGTGGTTTAGATTATAGTTCTTCAGATTTGGCGGATATTACTGCGACACTTAGGTTTGATAGGGCGATAAACGTATTTTAAGATAAGAATAAAAATATAAATAAATAAATCCTTTCTATGTATTAATATGTAGAAGGGATTTTTTATGTAATAGGTAATATTTATATATAGGTAATAAAATTGTATAATACAATATGATATTTTTAATACCACTAATAATAATATTTAGTATTTGTAAAATGAAAAAAATACCAAAAAATTTAAATGAAGAACTAAACAGGATGAAATCGTTATTTACCGAAGAAAGGTTATATGGTAACTTAAGTGAACAAACATATACCTGGGATGATGGTGGTGATACAGTATCAAATAATAATGTTGTTACTACAGAACCACATAACACTTCATATCTAACACCTAACACTAAAACAATAAAAAAAATTATAGATAATAATAATAATTCTGAAGTTTTTAAAAAGGGGGATGAAGGTTATGGTGTTAAAGAAATAAAAAACTATCTTAAAGAATATGGTTATGATATTGATTTAAGTGAGAGTTTTGACAATAAAATGGAAAATATTGTAAAAGAATTTCAAAGTGATAGAAACATAAAAGTTGATGGTATTGTTGGTATTGAAACATCACTAGAATTAGTTAAAGAAAAAAAAGATAAAAAAAATATTAAACATAAAAATGTAGTGCCATTAACAGATGATATTATTATAGATATAACAAATAAAATAATATCAAATATGGGTAAATCAAAAAAATATGAAACTTTAACAAATAAATTACATAATATAACTCGTGTAGGTATATTAGATTTTGCTAAAGGTGGTTTATCGCATTTATATAAAGCAATGGATACTGAAAAATATTTTGGTAAATCGGAAGAAGAAATGATAAACACTATAAAAGTTTATAATGGTAAAGAATTAGAAGATGAAGAATGGAAAAAAAATATGAAAAAGTTTTTATCTTCTAATGAAAATAAAGAAGTACAAAATAAAGCAGTATTATTATATCATATACCAAAAATAAAAAAAATTATAGGTAATAAAGAAATGACAATAAGAGAGTATGCTATAATTATGTCAATATCAAATACTAGTAACTCTTTACTTAAAAATTTAAATAAAAAATATAAAGGTGATTTTGAAAACATGATGAAAGAATATTGTTCAAAAAAATGTAGAACTAGATGTAGAATACTTAATGATTATTATCCCAATACTAATCAAGATAAAGATTTTGTTTATAAAGGTTGTGTGTAATGGATAGAATAGACGAAATAACAGATAGAATATATGAAATAATAAAAATTATTGACATTTATGATATTAACGATAAAGAAAGTATTGATATTTTAAAAGATGAAGTTAATATGTATATGGAAGAAACAAAAAAGATGAAAAATGAGAATAATAATAACTGAATCACAATATAATAGATTGTTTTTAGAACAAGGGAAACCTGATCATATTGCAGATATTGTATATGGTATTAGAGATAGAAATATTAAGGCTATGGGTGGTGACCCCTATAGCACTATTGATATTAAAAATTATAATGAAATGGTATGGGGGCCTGACATTAATTTATCTTTTTTAACAGAATTAGCTAGTGGTTTTAATTGTTGGGATAAAGATGTGTGGGAAGAAAAAGATTTTTGGAATTGTATGATAGAAAACATATCTATAGCTGTAAGTTTTGTACCGGTTTTTGGTACTGCGGCATCAAGTATATTAGATTTTGTTAATTTTGTATCTTATGGGGTTAAAGGGATTGGTGCCCTTACACAAGGTAAATGGGGTGAGGCTGGGAAATATGGTCTTTCATCCTTATTTTCTGGATTAGGTGTTATACCAGGATTTACTGAAATAAATGCACTTAAAAAGTTAAATAAAAATGTTTTAAAAGCAGGTGATAATATTATTAAAGAAGTACATAAAACTGTAGGGAAAAATATAAATCAATTACCACAAGAAGTATGGAAAAAGATAATAGCTAAACACTCAAAAAATTTAAAACCTAAAGACGCTAAAGAATTAAAAAAATATTTTGATACCATAAGAGAAACAAGTAAAAAAGTTAAAAACTATGATGAGGTATTAAATAAAATTATAATGAGTAGAGGTATAGATAAAAAATATTTTTATCAAGTAATACAGACACCTAGATTTATTAAACTTTTAGAAGATAATAATTATAATTTTCTTAATGTTATAAAAAAACATTTTAATTCTGCGGGACGATTTGTGAAAGATTTTAAATACATAAGTAAATATGAAATTCCTAAATCAATTAATACAATAAAGTGGCAGGGTGCGGCTTTTCTTGGTTTAGGTATAACAATACAAGTTGCAACAAAAATAGTATCTTCCATAATGAGTTTATTCGATAAGGATGAAATTGAAGATGAAGTTCTATTAGAAATTATAGAAAAACATGGTGAACAGATACTTGAAAATTACATGGTCATTTTTGGAAATGAGGATTGTATAGGTGTAGATGGTAACCCAATCCTAGATTGCCCATCAATAAATGCGATTAAAGAATGTTATAAAAAGGGTTTGATTTTTAAAAAATTACTTGATGATGAAGGGAATGTAATTAGTGATATAACTAAATTAGATATGTGTAAAACATTAAAAAATGGTACACTAGGTCAAAAAACTTTAGAACAATATTGGGAAATATTTATTAAATCAATACAAAAGGTAGAACCTGAATTTTATATAGAATCACTAAAAGAAGAGAAAGAAGAATGTCTAAAAAACGCAGAAAGTCCCTATGCGAAAAAAGTTTATAATAATAATAAAAAAGATACATTTAACTACAATAGGTACGGTGATACAATGATGTATTAAAAAAATTATAAGATATTAAAAACAATGAAAAAAAAATTATTCCTTGAAGAAATAAAAAAAATAAAATCATTAATGAATATTAATGAACAATGTGGACCTGATTCAGATAAGTGTGCAGAGGACTTAAGAGATAGAAAGTATACTGTTTATTCACCACAAAACGTTAGTAGTAACTGTTTAACTAATGAAACTATAAAATGTGTGAATAATATTTTAATTAGTAGTGGTGCGAATACAAAAAATATCACCATTGATTTTTATAAAAACGAAACAGTATGTTATTTATTAATTAAAAGTAACAAACTACAAGATGGTGTACCTAAATACCATTTCACTTTTTATTCTGACAACCAATATGTGTATACATACTTAACATCCCCAACTAATAAGGACGATAAATTGCTTTATGTTGGTAAATATCAATGTGATGGTAATACCCTTACATTAAATTCTATGAAATATAAAGGTTATAAAGAGAATAATAGTTTAATAAATAAAGATAAAGATGTGATTAAAAACTCAAGTAGTAAGGCATGTTTTACTTTTGATAATGACTCTAATACATGTGTTAAATATAGTAATTTTTTGGATTTCTTTTTAGATAAAACAACATTTAATACGAAAACTAAAGGAAATGTAGGTTTAAATGATATAACGAAATTAATAGGGTTATGACCTCAATAATAAAATTAATAATATAATTATAATGAAATATAAAAACATAAACGAAGAAATTAATAGAATGAAATCATTATTTAATAATGAAAGACTTTATGGTAATTTAGTAGATAAAAACGAAGAAAAAAATAATTTAGTTTTAGAATGGGAATTTTTATCACAATTTTTACCCAATAACTTATTAATGGAACAACCTATTAAGAAGTTTATTAAGGCACTTGGTAAAACTAAAACTACTAAATTAAGTAATTTTTTTAAAAATAGAAAGGCAACAAAAAAACTAGGAATAGACAAATATAAAATTGATAATCCAGAAGATTTGTTAACAGTTTTAAAAAGTCAAGATTTTGTGAATGCATTAAAAACAGATGGAAATCGGTTATGGAAACAGGCTACTAAAAAACAAATTGAAGAGTTTCAATCATTAATGGAAATTATACTTGAACAACCAAGAAAATTTGTTAAAAGAAAAGTTGATAGTTACGATATAGATTTTGATGAAATAAAGAAACTTAGTCCTGATGGTTATAAATTATATATAACATTATATAAAGGTAATCCACCTTTATTTAATTTAATATCTGATAATTTTAAAAAAAATGCATACACAGAAGATTTAATTAAACATTACAATAAACTTGATGATACCTCTGGTTTAAGACCCGAATTTATTGAAAAACAAAAAAAAGAAATTGAAAATATTTTTAAACACCATTTTAAACATAAAACACTTAATAAGGAAGGATTAAAGGTTACCCCTAAATTAATTAATAATTTTATTGTAAAAACAAGTGAACCTTTTTATATAAAGGCTAATAAAGAAGAAATCGCAAAAAAAATAAAACCCTTATTCACAAACTTAAATAAAGATTTTACTAAAACAAGTAAGGGTGTTAATTATGATACAATATATGATAACTTAATTAATAATGGTGGTATTTTATTAGTTAAAGAGGGTAAAAAAATAAAACTAGTAGATAGTATAGAAAAATGGGTTGTAAAAATAGATGAAACAACAGGAAAATTAAAATTTGACCTTGAAGAAACAAAAAATCTTCCGAAAGAATATAGTAAAGTTGTTGGTAAAGTAACAAATGAAAATGAAATAGGTATACTTAAATATATTTCTACAGTACCTAGAAGTTTATTCCCTAAGACTTCTTATGTATTAATCAATATACCCCTTAAAATGTTAAAAAAAGTATTGTCAACATCTATTGGAAATCCTAAAGGGTTGCTAGACAAGATACCGGATGGTGGTAAGTACCATTCTTTGTTTTTAAATAGAGAACTTTGGAAAAAATTAAGAAATGGTGTAGAACTTAACTCATTAGAAGGTGGGTTGAGACTTCTTGGAGAGGGTACAAAACTTGGAAGGGAGGCTCTTATATATAGTTATATATTCGCAAATATAATTCAATACAAAGAAGATGAGTTATATAACGAAAAAAAATTCCCCTTAATAAACCCTATTAAGGTTTTTTTAAGGATAGAGGATTATCTATCCATTATTCAGAAATTCTTATCAGGTGTATGGGAAGGTGGTGTCTTTGGATTAGACTTGGCTTGTAAAAAAATAAATTGTAAAGACAAAAAACCAGAAAAATGTATTTGTAATACACTGGTTAATGACATTAAAGGTAACATAGATAAGTTTAGTGCCCTTGTAGAAAAAAAAGAATTTAATACTATTATAACAGAGTTGAAAAAGGAAAACCCTAATATGAAGATATTATGTGATGACAAATATACAACCTTATTAACTGATATTGATACTTTAAATGAATTTTTTATAGAAAATAAATCAAAAAGGTTACTCAAAATAATGGATATGGCCTTTAATCAGACTCCTTTGGAAAACCCATTTACTAATGAAAAAATAAATAAATTTAAAAGAGATACGGAAAAATACAAAGAACTTGTGGAAATACATTGTACAAAAAATGATAATAAACACCAACAAAACTTTGATAATAAAAAAGAACAAGGGGATCCTACTCAAGTAAAAGATGATGAAATGGCATACAGTATAGATCCTGTAGAAGTGATTGATAACCCAATGATTACTATTTCACATAGTTTAATCCCCATTTCTACATAATAATAAATAAAATAAAAAAAAATAAAAAAGTTTTAAAAATGGAAAAAAGTTTTATAGACCCGAATTATGTACCAGAAGAATATAGAGTACCTTATGATATATTAGAATTACCATCACAAGGTTTATTATACCCTAATAAAAAATCAAAAGTTAAAGTTGAATTTTTAACTGCGTATGATGAAAATATTTTAACATCACCTAATATATTAAATAGTGGTAAACTATTAGATGTATTATTAGAAAGAAAAGTAAAAGATTTAGGTTTTGATCATAATCTTTTGTTAGAAGGTGATAGAATGGCAATAATAATATTTTTAAGGATTACCGCATTTGGTGAGAAATATATGCAACCAGTAATAGACCCAATAAGTAGAAAAATTGTAGAAGGAGAAGTTGATTTATCTACTTTAGAACAAAAAAAATTAACAATAAAACCAGATGAAAATAATTTATTTGATTTCTTATTACCAAAATCTAAAAGAAATATAAAATTTAGACTATTAAACGGTAAAGATGAATCCGAAATAGATATTTTAGATAAACAATTAATGGAACGTAATAAAAATGAAATTTCAACTAAAACAACATTAAAATTAGAGAGATCTATAATGGAAATTGAAGGTGAAACAGATAAAATTAAAATATCTAATACGTTAAAAAGTTTACCAATATTAGATATCCGTTCACTTAATAAGTATATCGTAGATATAGAACCAGGTCTTAATTTTAAAACAACGGCTACGACTCTTGGGGGTGAGTCGGTTGAAACCTTTCTTAGAATCAATAAAAATATATTTTGGCCTGACATCTAATCATCAACAATATTTATTAAAAGAAATCTTATTTTTAACAAGAAATGGGATAACTTATTCTGATATTTTAATAATGCCAACATATATACGTAAATATTTTATTAGAACGTTATTACCAAAAGAATAATAAATATATTTTTTATTATATTTATATATAAAAAAATAAATGAATATAACACAACATAATATAATTGTTAAAGAAATTTTATTATACGTTAAACACCTACAAATTATATCTGAAGGGAAGGGTAATATAGATTTAGAAATTGATGATTTAGATGTAAAAATAACTGATTTAGAATTAAAACTAAATAATTTAATAGATATCAATAGTGATGATGTCCAACTAAAATATGATGAAATACTAATAGATTTTATTGATGAAAAAAAATTATCGGTACGTGCATATAGTGAAAAAATTAATTTAACATTAAAAGGTAAAACTTATTTTAACATTTTAAAATTGACGAACAATTATATGATTCTAAACATTGACGAATGGGATGACAATATCGGTTTAAAACTTTATTATAGAACAATAAACACTTATGAATCACAAAAAGGTACTGTAGAATTATTTTATAATAAAAATTTCGATGTGAAAAGTGGTATAATGAGTAGATCTAGTGGCGATTTTGACATAAAATTTGAAATAAAAAAAATCATGTAATATGTTTAAAAAACTTATTAAAGTTGTTGTTAATGATATTGAGAACATTAAAGATAATATTAACATAACATTCTTACAAGAAGAATTTCTTTTATTAAAAAAAGAAATAAAAGATTTAAAAAAAGATTTAAAAAAAGATAATAAATAATGGCACCTACACCAGAGGAAAGAATTGAGAAATTAGAAATTAGAATTGAATCTTTATCTAAAAAAATTGATTCCTTATCTAAAAATATGGATAAGGCATCAAGTGGTATAGGTGAAAGTGATAACTTATTAGGTGACTTATCTAAAACATTAGGTAATGTCGTAATAAAATCTGCGGAATTTGCCTTAAACATTAATGAACAATATAAATACGCAGAAAAATTAGCATTAGAGTCTAAAAAAACCGCTATAAATATAGGGTTATCAACAAAAAGAAGTCATCAATTTACTAAATCTTTTAATTCTGCATATTCAGAATTGGCTAAATTTGGTTTTGAGGCAAGTGAAGTGAAAACTATTATGTCTGAATTTTCTGATTCTTCAGGTAGGGCTAGAATTATGAACCCAAATGAAGTGAAAAATATAGGTTTAATTAGTAAATCTTTAGGTCTTGGAACTGAAAATGTAACTGAAATGACTGAGAGAATGGAATTAATGGGTATAAATTCCGAAAAATCCTTTAAATTTTTAGAAAATTTAACAATAGAAAGTCAAAAATTAGGTTTAAATGCAAGTAAAGTTGCAAAATCATTGTCTAATAATTTTGGTAAGATGTCCAGAATGTCTTTTTCTAATGGAGTAAAAGGTATGACAGAAATGGCTAAATTAGCCGTTAAAATGAGGATTGATGTTTCTGAAATGTTAGGCATGTCAGATAAATTTTATCAACCTGAAGCCGCAATTGAAGCCGCAGCAAATTTACAATTATTAGGTGGTGATATCGCAAAAGCATTTGGGGACCCTTTCGAAACAATGTATTTAGCAAGAAATAAACCAGAAGAACTTGCAAAAAAACTTCAAGATATGACTGAAAATATGATTCAGTTTAACTCTGAAACAGGTGAGTATGAGTTCCCTGCTGAAGTAAAAATGCAACTAAAGGCTGCTGGTGACCAATTAGGTGTAAATGTGGATTCATTAATTGATATGGCTCGACAATCTTCAAAAATAAAAGATATTAAAATGAAAGTTAGTAGTAATATCATTGATGAAGATATGAGAGAAGGTATTGCTAGTTTAGCGAGATTGAATGAAGAGGGTAATTGGGTTATTGATATGGCAAAAGGTCCACCTTTAGAATTAGAAGATGTTGGGATGGAGGATGCTGCTGAAATTTTAGCAGCACCAAAAGATGCTGATGATGCTATAATGGACATTGCGAGAAATTCTATGACAACTAATGAAATTCTTAGTAATCTTGAAGAATCTATAAAAGCGGGTTTAACTGCTAATAATAATTTATATGAACTTATAGAGGATATAAGTAGACCAACAATTAACACATCAATAGATGGTGTTGCAAAGGTTGTTTCATCAATTGGTGGGTTATTAGAAAATACTGTACTTGGAGATTTAAAAACTAAATATACGAAACTGGCAGAAAATTTAGGTATTTCAACGGGTAAGATATTTGAGGAAAAACTTTCAAACCTAGATAACATTATAAATAGTGGTCTTTCGGATATTAAATTTGAGGACCTTTTTACTGATTCAATAAATACTAATACAATTAATCAAGAAGGTACTACACGTACTGATGCAGGTGAAGACCTAAAAATAAAAAAGTCAAACGATTTTATAGTAAGGAATGATGGGACTAAAGTAAATTTCAACAATCAGGACGATATTATTGGGGCAAAAAAGGGTGGACCATTAGATAAATTAATAGATAAAACAACAAATATTCCTGGGATAAATATACCAAATAAAATGGAATTTGGTGATATTAAAATAAATGGTACTATTCAAGTTAAATCAGATAATGGAGTATTAGGAAATGTTGATATGAATAAATTACAACCAATGATACAAAAAATGATTATTTCACATTTAAATGGTACATTTAGGGATGGTGGTGTACCGTCTGGTAAACAATTTATTGATAATTTATAATTTTAAAGACACTTCAAATGATTAGGATATATAGAAACTTTAAAATAAATAAAAAAATATTGTCTATACCCTTGACTTTGTAAAAAAAATTTATTACTATATAACTATATATATATAATATATAATAGAATATATAATAATTTTTACATTAAATAAGTAAAAAAAATAATATAAAACTACTATAACTATATATTAATTTCCTTAAATTTTAATGGTCTTATATTTATATAATAAGAAAAATATTATGTATGGCCGGAATATTAAATTATAACAAGGGTATTTATTCAACTAAAGAATTTAGGAAAAGTTTATTAGGTAGAAATCTCCCTCCACCTGTAAATGAAACATTAACACAATCTGGATTAGTATCCAAATTAGAAGATATTGGTAAAGTAATCAATATACCTGTTAATGGAGTAACTAGTGAAAACATTCCAATCCATTATAACGAAGAAGAAAAAATGTTTCCCTTAGGAACATTCTATAGATCTACACAGAATGTTAATTTAAATAGATATTCGCCACAAGACGACAAATATACCACATATGAGTTAACAATACCACTAAACTTAGGGTTTCCATTACCTAAAGTATTTGGAGTTAAGGAAAGGGGTATATATCCAACATCTTATAATCCAGAACAATTTTTTTTAATTGGTAAAGGTAAAAATGTTTCAGGACAATATCCTTTCAATATAATTGAAGGTTATAAATCTTTAAATTTTAGTAGAGAAACATCATTAGGGTTAATAGGTGGACAAGAACTTGAAAAAGGAATAAATGAAAAAATAACTTATGTTAGGAATCAGGCAAATAGTGATACACCTAGTGTTGGTAATATAACATTACCTTTAGGTGAAGATGGTGGTGTAAATAGTTATCTGAATAAATTAAGTGGAAATGAACTATTTTTTAATGATCTACCAATTTCTTCAGTTGGTTGGAATGAATATGGTAATACATCAAATATAGTTGATAATGTAGAAGGGGTTGAAAAATCTTTATCAACAGAATTAAGAGTTAATAGTTTATTAGAAAAAACTAGTGAAACTCAAGTTTCCTTTATTTTAAATTCATTAAAAAGAAATACATATCGTCCATTATATGAAGATAGAAGATTTCAAGGTACAAGTAATGAAGGTACAAATTCTAGATATTATATTGGAAGTGAGAAAAACACTAATAGAGGTTCAGTAATTACCAAAACATTTAGTGAAAAAGATTTTAATGATGATTCGGGGGAAAGTACTGAAAATGGTACAACAACAATTGATGAAAAATATATTTGGGGTGGTAGTCAATCTACTTCATTTAATACAAAAACATTATTATCCAAAACTAAAGAACTTGTTGATAATTATGAAACTGAAGTTTTTATTAACCAAACAAAGAAATTCTTTAAAGATAAAAAACTTAATAAATTAATAAGTAGAGGTAGTGGTATTGGTAAAAGTGATAACCCTGGAAAAACAGGGGATTATTCAAGAGTATGGACAGTAACTGATAAATATAATTATTCTAATGCGATAAGGAAAAGTGGTTTGTTTAGTTCACCTGACGTTACTGATTTAAAAGGTTTTTCTGTAACAAATGGTAAGGCATCATTAAGTGTTTTAAATGAAAATGGTATACCAAAATATCATCCAACACTTCAAGATTCTGATACTACTTTAAAAAAGTTTATGTTTTCAATAGAAAATTTGGCGTGGGCAGATAATTTGGCAGATTTACCTAAAAATGAAATTGGTCCAGGTGATTTCTTAAGTAAAAATAAAGGTAGAATAATGTGGTTTCCACCTTATGAATTAACATTTGATGAAAATACCAGTGCGAATTGGACTTCCACAGAATTTATAGGTAGATCAGAACCCTTATATACTCATAATAATTCAAAAAGATCCGGTAGTATTAATTTTAAAATTTTAGTGGATCATCCTAGAGTTATTAATTGTTATAGAGGTAAAGATAGTAATTTGATAGAAAGATTTAACGCAGGTACTGTATCACCAACAGAATTTTTAGATAATTTAGAATGTTCAGTATCTCAAACAAGTAGAGATGAAATTGAAAAATTATTACAAGGTGATAAAACTCAAAAAATTTCTATAACAGAAAAAAAACTATTGGAAAAAGATATAGAGTTTACTGTTAATGTCCCTAATTGTGATTGGACAGAAGTTAGTGGTATGTGTCCTAAAGATGGTGGTGACAGATACGAAGAATCTGAATTAATAACCATTGTTACTAATGATATATTACCATTTGTTAAGGAATTAATAGATAATGGTAAAAAAGTTCTTATTAAGTGTGATGGTATTTTAAGTGAAAAATACGCAATAGATAGAACACCTACACAAAATAAAAAAACTTCAAAAAAATATGCAAAAGAAGTTTATAATAACATATTAAGTATTTTAAGTGGTGAAGGTGTTGATGTAAAAAAAATATCACCAAAAATAACAGGGAAAGGTGTATTAGGTGATATTACCAGGGTATCTATAAAATCTGAGAACTCTGTTGAAGAAGATGTGGCCGTAAAACCTAAAGATGTTGAAAACTCCGATCCTGAATATAACCCACAAGTTGTTAAATTAATTGATAATTTAATTATTGACGAAGGGGCGTATTTTGATTTTATTGATAATAATTATCCAAATTATTTTAATACTATTTCTGAAAAGATAAGATATTTTCACCCTGGGTTTCATAGTACAACACCAGAAGGGTTTAATACGAGATTAACATTTTTAAATCAATGTATGAGACAAGGACCAAGTATAAATAATAGTGGTGATAATGTACAACCACAAAATTTATCTTTTGGTAGACCACCTATATGTATAATTAGAATAGGTGATTTTTTCCATACTAAAGTTGCGATAAATAGTCTGAATATAACTTACGATGGACCATCATTTGATTTAAACCCTGAAGGTATTGGTGTACAACCAATGATTGCCACAGTATCTTTAACTATTGATTTAATTGGTGGTCAATCATTATCTGGACCTATTAATAGGTTACAAAATGCAGTATCATTTAACTATTATGCAAATACTGAAATGTATGACCCAAGGGCAGATACTATTGTAGATGGTGAAATTAAAGAAGGGATTAAATTAAGTGAAGTAAAAAGAAATATATTAGGTGAAAATGCGACAGATAAATTAGTTGATGATTTAAAAAATGAAATACCTATAAACCAAGAAGTGGATTCTGAAGATGGTGACAATACTGATGGTGATGGTAAAAATGTTATTGAAATAGTTTCTAAAGGAACTACTGAGATAGTTATTAAAACAAAAGATGAGAAACTCCCTGGGGAAATAATTATTGGTGGCAAGGCCAATAGTGAAAATAAATTATCATATAAAATAAATAAGGAGGAAGTAGAAGAGGTGAGTGAGGAAGAAGTGAAGGTGGACTGGACTACCTTGCCTGGGGTTGCAAATCCTACTAAACTTGGTGACTATACAACAAGTATTTATACTGCACAAACAAAAGTAGATTTATTACAAAGTCAATTAACAGTTGGACCATCACCTTCATTAATAAAAGAGTTAAAAACGGCAAAACAAGAATTAAAAACGGCAAAAAAAGATTTAAACGTTTACAAGAAAGATAATAGTGATAAAATAAAAGTAATAGGGTTTTTATCTAAAAATAAGAAAAAAACAAAAACAGTAAAAACATTTACTATCACAGAAAACGGTTTAGAATAAAATTATTATGGGAAAAGAATATTATGATAGGTATCAAAATTTTAAGGTTGATGGTACATACAAACCATTACCTTTTATTAAGATAGAACCAAAAGATACGGATAAGACAGTTGTTTATAAATCACAAATAAGTAGATTAGATAAGTTTAGTCAACTTTATTATGATAACCCTTTTCATGGATGGTTAATATTGTTGGCCAATCCACAATATGGTGGGGTAGAAGAAAATATACCTAACAATGAAATAATTAGGATACCATTCCCATTTAAAGATAGTTTACAACAATATATAAATCAAGTAGATAAATATTTAACTTTATATGGCTGATAATGTAGAAAACGTAGGAAATATTTTTATTGTTGATCCTAACCCACCTAACCTGGAGGTAATACCACCTGAGGACATGTTTATATATGTAAAATTTTCTGCCTATCCTAGAAACAGAACAACATATCAAGGTGCAGACAAACAAGGTAATGACCAATTTAGTGTTTTTGGTGTGGAAGATGAGGTTAATTTTATATCAACAGAAATAAGATATAATAGTGATGGAAAGATAGATCCAAAACTACAAAAAACATATTCCACAACAAATTGGTCAAATATTGGTAATTTTTCAAATTCACAAAGTAGTGGTATTTTAGAGGGGTTTGGTATCAAAAGTATAGATATTAAATATAACGCCAGTTTAGTACCTACCGTAGATATAACATTTACAGATGTAAGAGGTTCTGCGTTGTTTGATAACTTACCAAGTAATGGTGATATAAAATCACCATATGCCGTATTTTTCAAATTACCATATCCTATTTTTAGATTATCAGTAAAAGGTTATTATGGGCAAAAAGTAGATTATTGTTTACATATGGTAAATTGGACATCTAGTTTTGATAACACTACTGGTAATTTTGATATATCTGCCAATTTTTTAGGTTACCAACAGGCGATATTAAATGATATGGTTTTAGGGAATGTAATTGGTGTTGTAAATACTGATACAGGATTTGAAAAATTACAAAATATTTTTAATAAAGGAAATAATAACTCTAATACAAATAATTCTACTACTATTAATACACTAAAATTGGATGATTTTTTAGTGAAGATTTCTAAATTACAGATAGAGAGTCAAGTTATTAAATCAAAATCAGATTCCTTTAACGTATTAAAAGATTTAAATGGTAAACTTTCGTTATTAAAACAAATAAGAACATTTATTGGGTCACCAATAGAAAAAGATGTTGGAGGTCAAAATAATCCGGATGATACACAAAAAAATTATTTAAAGATACCTAACGATAAAACAAAAATAGTTAGTTCTAGTATTAATGATAATATTTTAAAACCAAGGGTTAATTATCAATCTATAAGAGATTACTTACTAATAAAAACTATAAATCAAAGTAATTTTAAAACTTATATTTCAACATTAAATGTTATAATAAATCAATATAATAAATATATTTCATCAGATGATCGGTTTACTAAAACTAATGATAATAGTCTAACTTCGGCAAAAGATAAAAAGACTAATAGTAGTAAACCAATAAAAACTTCTAAAGACAATCAGTTAATATTATCATTTAAAAATACAAACGATGAAGATAATTGGGAAGGTTTTGTTGTTACTAAAGAAAATAAAAAAATAATAACAGACGATAGGTCTTCTTTAGTAAATATTTTAACTAAATTTAGTAGTAATGACGATGTATTATCGTTAACAAAAAATTATGATGATGGTGATGTTAATAAAAATTTCTCAATTGAGAATTTTAAAAATACAATAAATACTAAAGAATATTATAATGATAATTTTACTCCTGAAACAGTTGTTATGGTAGTAGATTTTAGAGAACAAAGAGTTTTAGTTGAAGACTCAATAAAAGATTTAGAATCTACGATAAAAAAACAAAGGGAGAAAGTTGAAGAAGAAATCAATGTAGAATTAGTAGAAAATTTTAAAAAAGAGACTGGGTTTAATCCAACAATAAAATCTTGTTTTGAAATATTGGCCAATAATACACAGGCAATGATTGAAACAATTTCTGATATAACTGTAAAATCAGAAGAAGAAGGAATTATAAAAGACAGGGGTAATATTTTAAAAAATTATAGTACAGATATACCAAACTCTATACAAGAAAAAATAAATAATAGTACTTCTACTAAAGGTGTGGCGTGGCCATCAATTTATATAGAAAATGGAAATTCTTCTGAAGAAGAAATTTATATAGGTGAGGTTAATAATGTTAATAGAAGTGTTTTCCCAGAATATGATTTTGTTGAAAATGTTTTTGACAAATTAGTTAATAAAAAAGAAAACTTAAGGGAAATTACAAGGGCGAGTATTTTAAGGAATGGTTTGGATAGTGATAATTGGTTCCCAATAAACCCAATAGATTATGATATTAACCCTTTTATTAATTTTAATGTAGGAAACGATAAAGATACTATAAAAAATGAATTATATAAAACAATAATAACAAGATTAATGTTATTAAAGAATTATTCAAGATTTAAAGATCCCTTTATTAGTAAATTAAATAGTTATGGTAAACTTGATGGGTTAATGGTTGATAATATTGTTATTGGTAATCAAACTAGGTTATTAATAGAAAATATTTTAAAAGTTTTTACAGATAGTAGTAACAACACTGAAATAGGTAAGATTTTATCTGATATTAAATTTAATAAAAGTATTAATATTAGTAATACTTATATTACATTAAAAGATAACTCTTTTGATTTTGATGGTGTAAAAATAGGTGGGGATTATGATAATGAAAGTAATGATTATGTCTTGTTTAACAATAAAGGTGTAACCACAAATACTAAAAATTTATTACAATCAATAATAGATAGTGATGTGTACAGTAACAAAAAAAATAGTCCGGGTTCTACAAGTGATAAAATTTCTACTGAATATGATTCTACTAATAATATTGTTACTAATAATTTAATTAATGTATTTAAAGATTCTGTGAGTAATACATTATTAAAAGATAATACTAAATTATCTTTGGATATATTAAAAAATTTAACGTATGAGTCAATAGAACCACATATTAATAAAACTGAATTTAAGACTATTGGTACAACTGAATACGAAGAAAATTTGGTTAAAGGTTTATTTTATAGAAACCAACCAAGTAATTTATCAAGAGGTCTTCTATGTTTAAGTACATTACCTTTTGAAATATTTAAAACTGGATTTATTGATCCAGTATTTGAGGGTAATAATTTTAATAATTCCAGAATAGTAAAACTACCTAGTTTATATGTTTATTATATTGGTGGTTTATTATGGAGATTAGAAGAAAATGTAACTGGGAGTATAAATTTTGGTACATTTAACGGAGTTTCTTATGATAGTTTTAGAACAGATAAAAACAAATATTTTACTAAATTTGGGTATTTAACTGGAAATAATGATATTTCTATTGAAGATAATTTAACATCATTACCTAAAAGTGTTAAAATAGAGTTTATTAATCAATTTAAAAATTGGGTTAGTGGAAATTTTAATAAAGATTTTACAGGTATTTTTGAAGGTAATTTATTTATAATTAGTGAAGGTGTTGATGAAAAAAAAATACAATCGTCAAAAAAAATAATATTAGACCAGGTTAAAGACACTACTGATTTTATTATATTAGACCCTAATATTTTTAACCCCACAAAAGAGAATAATAATTTATCTATAACTTTTGATGATATCAATAAATATATTGGAGGGTTATATAGTGTACTAAATAGTGAAACAGAGACTGTTAATACTAATTCTAATAGTCAAAATGAAGAAAAAAAAGAAAAAAATAATTTAAAGATAAAATTACAACTTTATAATTATTTTAAAAATATAAATGATAAATGGATTTCAGATACAGAAAAACCATTTAATATATGTGGTGGACAAGGAAGAGACTTAATAGATTATTTTAAATTTATTGATAGAGGTTGGAATGATATAGGTTCAAAGGCAGTTTTCAATTTAAAAAGTTTTTTAAGTTTAGGTAGTGATTTAAATGTTAGTTTATATTTTTTCATGAGTAAATTATTAAGAGATAGTAATTTTCTATTACAAATTTTACCAAACTATATAAATTATAAAGATGTAGAAGAAGTATCTAAAATATTTAAACCACAAACAACAATAGAGAGTAATGTTTCTTCTGCACCAATTTATTGTTGTATATACGCAGGTGGTAATTCACAAGTTTTAGATATTGGAGAAAGAAATAATTATTATTTTAAAGATGATGGATTCACATTTAAAAATGGTAGTCTAATACCACCAGACATGGTTGATGATAGTAACCCAGTAAAAGATATAACAAATAGTAATTTTTCTTTAGTTGCCTTTAGGGTTGCCTTTGGTGCCCAAAACCAAACAATATTTAAAAGTGTTTCATTAAATCAACAGGAACATAAAGAAACTGCCGAATATTTTAGAACATTATCAGACTTAGTTGATAAAAGAGGGAGTACCCAAAGAACTTACCAGGGTACGAATTTATTAAGGTTGTTTAAAACAAGATCATATACTTGTCAAGTGGAATCTTTAGGATGTATGAATATACAACCATTAATGTATTTTGATTTACAAAATGTACCATTTTTTAATGGGGCGTATCTTATACTAATGTAAATCATAGTATTTCACCTAATCATATGACAACAAGTTTTCAAGGATTAAGACAATCTAAATTTATAACACCACCAATAGAAGATATAACAACTAGTTTAGATATAGATTTAAATGAAAGTAGTGAAATACCAAAAATTGTGTTTACTAATTTAAAAAGTGGTAACCCTATTTTTAGTATTGGCGTTAATGATCCTGATAAAGACTTTGATTTTGATAATAATTTTACTGAGGTTAATTTTAAAAGTCTTGGTGTTAGTGAGACTTTAAAACTAACAAATTTAAAAGAAGTCATGAAAAATCAAGAATTAACTACAAATAGTCAAGTTACTATGTTTTTAACAAATGTTTTAGTACAGTCAAATAATTTAGTAGAAAAGGAATTACCTTGGAATATAGTAGGTGAAGTACCTAATAAAATTAGTAATACCAATAATAACCTTTATTATGGGGATATTACACGTAGTGATAATGTATTACCTATTTATACTGCATCTACAAAAGAAACAAACTCTATTGTAACAGACACCCCTGTAGAGGAATATTTAACAATACAACCAATATTTTCTTCAAGTACAAGTACATCAGATGATTTATCATTTACACCAAATGATAATCATAATTTATCCCAGGATAAATATTTTAATATTTTAGATGGTGACGAATATAGGTATAGACCTAGAGGGTATTTATATATTATAGGTAGAAAACAATATAAAGATTTAGTGATTAATGGTTTAAGTAAACCTGATCAAATAACATCTTCTCAAGATAGTTTATTTACAAATTCGATAAAGGTATGGAAAGAAATCAAGGATAGTGTAGATATGAGTTGTTTTGATTATGTAAGTAAGTCAGATGGGAACGGGGCGGTTTTATCAAAAACTGTGGAAATATGTCAACAATTAAATACCGATGGTAAAACCATTCAAAAATCTTTTGAAGTTTTTGAGAAAGTTTTAAACACATTTACATACAAAAAAGACGATTCTAATGTCCCATTAATTAATTATTTTAACCCTTAATTAATAATTTAATCTTATTAATATTTGATAAGGCATTATTTTTTTTATAATATTGTATTATGTATATAGGAAATATAATAACAAAACAAAATTTAGATATAGAAAATTTTAAAATTTGTCCTACTTTAGAAGGGATAGATGAAACTTTACCTACTTTAATAATAGGGTGGAAAAAAGTTAAAACTATATATGGTAATACAGTATCAATTTTACATAAAAAAATAAATTCCAGGATTTTTTGGACTTTTAATAAGAAAGAGAGAAAAGTAGAGTACGATGAAGACATAGAAAATTTTAAAGAATATTGTTTCACTAATTTTGGTGAAAACATTCCTTATGTTTATTTAGATATTCTTTATGGTAAAAAAAGAATTAATTATAGGATTATAAAAAAAATATTATCATTGGAATCTCCAATAACATATTTGGATAAAAATGGTATGATATATATTTTTTGTGAAAATATAATTTTTGGGGTAGATTTAAATATATTAGAATTTTTTGAAGGTAAAAAAGAAAAAGTAATATCTAAAATACATAAATTAAAAAATAATGTTTTTGTAGATAATGAGATATTTAATAATAGAAGGGATTTTGTAATAAAAATAAAAGATAAAAAAAGATTAATCCCTTATGTTGTTAATATCGAATTAAATGGGTAGAATGATAACTTTGGCATCTTTTGTTTATAATGACAAAATAGAATCTTTTAAGAAATATTTAAATAAAAGATTTGATATCCACATAAAAAACATTTTTGAATACGATTATGGTGAACCTAATAAAGTTATATTAACTTTTAGGTTAAAATTAGATGAAGACCAAAAAGTAGATATAAATTCTTTTTTCCCACCAACAATAATAGTACATAAAAAAGGTGAATGTTTTTATACTATAAACGCATTAAATAAATTAATAGAAAGTTTATATGATGTACAATCCGGAAATGTTAATTATTCAGATTTCAATATAAATTGGGATGATTATCAAAATAATTTTATAATTATTTTTTCAAAAGAATTAAAAATATTAGACATAAAAAGGAATTTTTCTTAAAATTATTATATTTATATATAAATAAAATTATGGAAAATAAAGATAGTAAAAAAGAAAAAGAAACATTAGATGATAAATTAAATGATTTCTTAGGTGGGATTAACAAAGAAGAATGTATTGGTGATGAATGTTTAATAAATGATGGTAAAGAAATTGTAGAAAGAGTAAATAAGATCTATAAAACTAATGATGGTAGACAACTATTAATGTAATATGAGAAATAAAAAAAATTTATTAGAAGAGTTAAAAAGACATAAACAACTTTTAGAATATAACTTCTATTCAGAAAAAAAAGATGATGATGATTTAAATGGTGAATTATTATTAGATGATATGATAACTGAACAAGACCCCCCAGGTGATGAAGAAGAACCTATAGACATGGAAGGGGAAACCCCTGAAGGTGGTGATAATCCATTCGGAGACTTAGAAGGTTTAGGTGCCGAAGGTGGTGAAGAACCACTACCAGATATGGGTGATGAACTTCCCGTAGAAGATGATGTTTTAGATGACCCATTTTTAGGTATGGGTGGTGACGTTGGTATAGAAGATGAATTTGCGATAGAACCTGAGGGTGACACCGTTGAAGTTGATGTTACTGATATAGTTGATAAGACTGAAGAAACAAAAAATTCTGTAGATCACGTTAGTACTAAGATGGATAGTCTATTATCTAAATTCGGGGACTTAGAAAGTCAAGTTTCCAGTATGGATGATTTAATCGTTAAGATTGATGACTTAGAAAAAGAATTTGAGAAAAGAAACCCCACACCTTTAGAAAAATTAGAAATGAGGTCAATGGATTCATTTCCATACAACGTAAGTCTACCAGAATATTGGGAAGAAAAAGAAGGGTATGATATTGGTGGTGGTGAAGAGGAAGAAGAATATATACTTAGACAAAGTGATATAGAAAATTTTAATGATAGAGAAATAAAAGATTCTTTTAATAAATAATATTTTTTTATTTATTTTTTCATATGAAAAACCCACAAAATTTGTGGGTTTTTTTATTGACTTTTTGAAAATTTGTTATTATACTTAGATATTATTAATTTTAAAAAACTTAAAAAATGAGTAAAACTTTAGATTCGATTCTTTCTCAATATGAGAAGAACACACAAGAAAAGTCTACCAAAAAAATTTCAAATGAGGATAGATTAAAAAAATACTTTACGGAAAAGTTACAAAAAGGTGTGAAAACACAAACTAAAAAATTTAGAATTTTACCTGCCAAAGATGGTAGTTCACCTTTTGAAGAGGTTTTTTACCACGAAAAAGAAGTGAATGGTAAATGGCCTAAAATTTACTGTAACCATTTAAATGATGGTTCTGAATGTCCATTATGTGAAGCCAAAGATGCCTTATACCAAGATGGGAGTGAAAAGGCAAAAAAACTTGCCAAAGGTTTTTTTGCAAGAAAATTTTATGTTGTTAAAGGTATTGACCGGGACAACGAAGATCATGGGGTAAAATTTTGGAGATTTAAACATAAAAATGGTGATGGTATTATGGATAAATTAATCCCACTTTTTCAACAAAAAGGTGATATTTCAGATCCAAGGGAAGGAAGAGATATTATTATTACAAGTAATCGTGATAGTAATGGGTGGACAGTAGTTAGTTCAATAATGCCAGATGATGTTTCTATATTAACTTCTGATAAAGAAAAGGCAGATGAATGGTTTAATAATGAAGAAACTCATAATGACGTTTATGCCAAAAAAGATATGAACTTTTTAAATATTGTCGCAACTAATAAAACCCCAGTTTGGGATAGTGAACAAAGTAAGTATGTGGCGGAAGAAGATAAAGAGGAAAAAGAATTGGCATCATTGGAAGATGAAATTAATCTTATGAGTAATGGTGCAGATACTAACCTTGATATAAGTAGTGATGCGAATAAAGAAACCAATTTAGATAACGATGAAGAACTACCATTTTAAATTATGGCTAAAAGAAAACCGATAAAAAAGAAAAAAACTGATTTTTCTGCTATTAGAAAGAGATTTTCTTCTTCTGAGAAATATAAAGAACAAAAGTATTTTGATTTAGGGGAAGCCTTTCAAAAGGCTACAGGTTTACCAGGTCCAGCAATGGGTCAGGTAAACATGTATTTAGGACATTCGGATACAGGAAAAACAACTGCACTAATAAAAAGTGCGGTTGATGCACAAAAAAAAGGTATTTTACCTGTTTTTATTATAACTGAACAGAAATTTAGTTTTGAACACGCAAAACAAATGGGTTTAAAAACTGAATATGTTGAAGAGGTTGATGAAGAAACGGGTGAAGTTACTGCATATTGGGATGGATTTCTATTATACAAATTAGGGTTTGATTATATTGAACAAGCGTTTGAATATGTTAGTGAAATTTTAAATGCACAAAAAGATGGTGAGTTGCCACATGATGTATTATTTCTTTGGGATTCTGTTGGTACTATCCCATGTAAAATGAGTTTCGATGGTAAAGGTGGTAATCAACATACCGCAAGGGTTATTTCCGAAAAATGGGGTATGGGTTTATCACAAAGAATCACATCTTCTAGGAAGGAAAGTTCTCCTTATACAAATACTATGATTTTTGTTAACCAACCCTGGGTAGAGATCCCTGAAAACTCCTTTGGTAGACCTAAGATACAACCAAAAGGTGGTCAATCAATATATTTATCATGTGCATTAGTATTTTTGTTTGGCAACCAAAAAAGTGCGGGTATTTCTAAATTATCTGCCTCTAATAAAGGTAGAAAAGTTAACTTTGCGATAAGAACTAAAGTCGGTATCCATAAAAACCATATGAATGGTTTAGGGTATGCAGATTGTAGAGTTTTAGCCACAACGCATGGGTTTATAGAAGATGATAAAAAGGCTATAGACAACTATAAGGCAGAATACAAAGAATATTGGGCAGAGATATTCGATAGTGTTGGTGTAGACGATTCATTCACTATTATTGAAGATACTGTTATTGTTGAAACACCTGTCGATTATATCGACTAGGTTATTAATTAACCTTGTAAAGTTTGTAGTTTGAAAACCCCAAAAAGAAAAGTTTCTTCACAAAGTAAAACTCTTGTAGTGGATGGTGATTCATTGATTAAAACCGCCTATTATGGTGCCAAGAATGTATATTATAAAGGTAACCATATAGGTGGAATTTTTCAATTCTTAACTATGATAAGGAAAGTCTTAAATGAATATAAATTTGATAGAGTTTATGTTTTTTGGGATGGTATATTTAGTGGTAGGTTAAGACATGAAATATATCAAGACTACAAAAAAAATAGAGATAAAGATTTTTACATAGAGAACCCACCATCTGAGGTAGATTTATATATTCAGAAAGAAAGAGTAATGTTATATTGTGAAGAACTCTTTATTAGACAATACAAAGATGATATAATTGAGGCAGATGACAGTATTGGTTTTTATGTTAATAATAAAGATGTAGACGAAGAGGTGGTGATTATCTCCAATGATAGAGATATATGTCAATTGATATCTGAAAAGGTAAGTGTTTACGTAATAAATCTTAAAAAGGTTATTACCCTGGGTAACTATGTTAAACATTTTAACCACCACCCATCCAATCTAAAGTTAATAAAAATTATTTCTGGTGATAATAGTGATAATATTAAAGGTATTAAAGGAGTTAGTAATAAAACTATTTTAAAGTTTTTCCCTGAAATAAGAGAAAAAACTTTGACTTTAGATTATATCTTTAATAAGATTGAAGATATACAAAGTGATAGGAAAAAGAGGTTAAAAACACTTGACAATATCCTTAATAAAGTTACTATTGGTACACAAAAAGATAAGATTTATGAGATTAATGAAAAAATAATTAATTTACATAAACCATTATTAACGGAAACCTCAAAAAATGAATTAGAAGAGTTATTTTGTTCATCAATAGATCCTGAAGGTAGGAGTACTAAGAATGTGATAAATATGATGATAGAAGATGGTTTAATGAGTGTTATTTATGGTGGTAATGATGGTTACATTAATTATCTTAAACCATTTTTAACAATAATAAAAAAGGAAAAAAAATATTTCAAAAAAACTAACATTCTTTAATATGAAAAAGACGTATAAAAAATATCCATTTGAGTTTATGTTTTTAATAAATGATCACCCTATAGTTGGTAGAAACTTCCCTATTAATAACTTTAATAAAGATAGTTTACATAGTTATGAAATCAAGGAAACTATTGATTCTATTGTAGAAATTATAAGGAAGTATTTTAAAAATAGAAGTTTTGAATATCTATATAGGTATCATAATTATTACAACACTAACGATAATTTAAATTGTGAAAATGTTTATGAAAATGAGGACATGTTTAAATTCGAAATAAAGTATAATGGTAAAGTTGTTTCTTCTAAAATATTTTCTGGTAATGACTACCCACCTAAAGTTAGATATGATGTTGACATAAGAAAAATTATCCCTAAAATCATAGAAAAACTCCAGGAATCGTTAAGTGAAAAAAAATATAGTCAAGAATATCTAGAATATGACTTAACCGATATATTTATTAATAAAGTAAACAAGTAAAATCATGGCGAAAAAAAAAGGGTTAAATTTAGGGTATTTAGGGCATACATTTCAAATAAAACTTCTAAAACAGATTATTGAAGATTATAAATTTTCAGAAAATATAATTTCTATTGTAGATCCAAATTATTTTGATAATGAATACATGAGACTTATTGTTGCCGGTGTAAAAGATTATTACGAAGAATATGATACTATCCCTTCTTATTCTACTATTAGAGATAATATAAATATTGTTGTAAAAAGGGAAATACCTAGAGAATCTGCGATAGAATTATTAAGGGAAATACAGGAGACAGATAATAAAGATTGTTTACATATCCAAGACACTTCTATTAAATTTTGTAAACAACAAGAACTTAAAAAGGCAACACAAAAAATTCAGAAAATATTAGATTCGGGTGACTTTGATAGATACCAGGAATGTGAAGAAATGATTAAACAGGCAATATCTGTTGGTACTGATAAAGATGAAGGTATTGATGTGTTTCATAAAATTGAAGATGTATTAGAAGATGATTTTAGGAGTCCTATTGGGACAGGATTAACTTCTATAGATAATTTAATGGGTGGGGGTCTTGCCAAAGGTGAACTTGGGGTTATATTAGCCGCCTTTGGTGTTGGTAAAACTACATTAATGACCAGATTGGCAAATAATGCCTATTTAGGAGGTAAAAATGTTGTACAAATATTCTTTGAGGATAACCCAAAAGTTATTCAAAGAAAACACGTAACATGTTTTACTGGTATTGATTTAAATGAATTAAATACTAGAAGAGATGAGGTTAAACAACTTTTACCTAAATATAAAGATAAAGGTCATTTAATACTTAAAAAAATGCCTAGTGATGGTACAACTATCCCACATATTAAACAATATCTTAGAAAATTAATTTCTAGTGGCATTAAACCAGATATTATCTTTTTGGATTATATTGATTGTGTTCAACCATCAAAAAAGTTTGAAAATGAATATAGTGGTGAAGGGAATGTGATGAGACAATTTGAAACTATGATTTCTGAATTAGATATTGCAGGGTGGACTGCGATACAAGGTAATAGAAGTTCAATTGGTGCAGAATTAGTAGAGGCAAATATGATTGGTGGGTCTATTAAAAAGGGTCAAATTGGTCATTTTATATTATCTGTTGGTAAAACATTAGAACAGAAACAAGATGGTACTGCAAATATCGCAATATTGAAATCAAGATTTGGTCCAGATGGTGTTGTTTTTGAAAATATTATCTTTAATAATGGTAACTTAGTAATAGACTGTTCAAATAGTTTAGATGTAAGTTTTTTACAACATGGTCACAATAACAAAAGAAAGGATTCGAAGTTTATTGAAGAAACAATTAAAAAAAGTAGAAATAATCTTAGTTAACTATTGTTATTTTCTTTAAAAGTGTTACATTAAAATAATAAAAATAATAAAAATACAAAAATAATAAATAAATGGAGTTATCAAATAAAATTTTATCTGACATTACAGTTTATATGAAATATGCAAAATTTTTACCATTAAAAAATAGAAGAGAAACGTGGTATGAATTAGTAACAAGAAATAAAAATATGCACCAAAAAAAATATCCTAATATGAAGGATGAAATAGAAGAGGTGTATAAGATGGTTTATAATAAAAAAATATTACCATCTATGAGAAGTTTACAATTTGGTGGTAAACCAATAGAAATTTCACCTAATAGGGTATATAATTGTGCATATCTCCCAATTGATCATGTAGATGCGTTTTCAGAAACTATGTTTTTGTTACTTGGGGGTACTGGCGTTGGGTTTTCAGTTCAAAAACACCATGTAGAAAATTTACCTGACATTAAAAGACCTAACCCTAAAAGAAAACGAAGATATTTAATTGGTGACTCTATTGAAGGTTGGTCAGATGCAATAAAAGTGTTAGTGGAATCTTATTTTGGTGTTAAATCTTCCACACCAGTATTTGATTATTCTGACGTAAGACAAAAAGGTGCATTATTAGTTACTTCTGGTGGTAAAGCACCTGGACCACAACCATTAAAAGATTGTATTCATAATATCAGTAAAGTTTTAAATAATAAAGAAGATGGTGATAAACTTGAACCCATAGAAGTATATGATATTATTTGTTATATTGCAGATGCAGTATTAGCAGGTGGTATTCGAAGGGCAGCATTAATTAGTCTTTTTTCTGCCGATGATGATGAAATGATATCATCAAAAACAGGTAGTTGGTGGGAACTTAACCCACAAAGAGGTAGAGCAAATAATTCAGCATTATTACTTAGACATAAAGTTACAAAAGAATTCTTTCTAAATCTATGGAAAAGAATAGAAATAAGTGGGGCAGGTGAACCAGGTATTTATTTTTCGAATGATAAGGATTGGGGAACAAATCCCTGTTGTGAAATAGCATTAAGACCATACCAGTTCTGTAATTTATGTGAAGTAAATGCTTCAGATATTGAATCACAAGAAGATTTTGAAGAAAGGGTAAGAGGTGCATCTTTTATCGGTACATTACAAGCCGGATATACTGATTTCCATTATTTAAGAGATGTGTGGAAAAGAACTACAGAAAAAGATGCTTTAATTGGTGTAGGTATGACAGGAATTGGTTCGGGTGTTGTTTTAGGTTATGATATGAAATCTGCGGCTAAAGTAGTTAAAGTAGAAAACGAAAGAGTATCAAAATTAATTGGTATTAAAAAGGCGGCAAGGACAACTACTGTTAAACCTTCAGGTACATCTTCATTAGTATTAGGTACGTCTTCTGGTATACATGCATGGCATAATGATTTTTATGTTAGAAGATTGAGAGTAGGGAAAAATGAATCAATTTACACATATTTAAATAATTTTCACCCGGAATTGGTGGAAGATGAGATTTTTAGACCACACGATACTGCGGTAATATCTATACCACAAAAATCACCATACGGATCTATTCTTAGAACTGAATCATCGTTTGATTTATTAAAAAGAGTTAAAAAGGTTTCTCAAGAATGGATAAAAAATGGTCATAGAAGTGGTCAAAATACACATAATGTGTCTGCGACAATATCAATAAAAGAAGATGATTGGGTTCTTACGGGTGAATGGATGTGGGAAAATAGAAAACATTATAATGGTTTGTCAGTATTACCTTATGATGGTGGGTCATATGTTCAACCACCGTTTGAAGATTCCAATGAAGAAACATTTAATAAAATGATGTCTACACTTAAAAACGTTGATTTAACTAAAATAATTGAAACTCAGGATAATACTAATCTTTCTGGTGAAATTGCTTGTGGTGCTGATGGTTGTGAAATAATTTAATTCAAAAATAAAAACTTATAAAAAAAATAATAAAATGGAAACAAAAAAAATGTGTAAATTAACAACAGAAAATGCAATAAGGATGATAAAAAATACTTTCCTTTATAAATTATGTGAAGAGTTAAATTTAACTGAAGTATCTGCCCCTGTAGTAGTCCTTAAAGGGACTGGTGTGAATGATGACTTAAACGGTGTTGAAAGACCAGTTGGGTTCCCTATTAAAGACATGAATGAACAAAGGGCCGAAGTGGTACATTCTTTGGCAAAATGGAAACGACTCAGATTGGAGGAATATAGTGTTGGATTAGGTAAAGGTATTGTTACAAATATGAAGGCACTTCGACCAGATGAGGAAATGTCTAATATACATTCAATTTCTGTTGACCAATTTGATTGGGAAAAATGTATTTCATTAAAAGATAGAAATCTTAACACACTTAAAAAAACAGTAAATAGTATTTATAGTACACTTAAATATACTAATCAAATATCACTAATTAATGGATGGTCAGATAATCTATTATCTTTACCAAAAGATATCACTTTTATTCATACTGAAGATTTAATAAAAGAATTTCCGGATTTAACACCAAAAGAAAGAGAAGATGTAATTGTTGAGAGACATGTGGCGGTATTTCTTATTGGTATAGGAGGTAAATTATCGAATGGTAAAAAACATGATGGTAGGGCACCAGATTATGATGATTGGTCTACGGAGACTGAAAACGGGAAAGGTTTAAATGGTGATATTTTAATATGGAATCCAGTATTAGGTAGTTCATTTGAAATTTCTTCTATGGGTATAAGAGTTGATAAAACTGCATTACTTAAACAATTGGAAATTGAGGGTTGTTTAGATAGAAAAGATTTGTATTTTCACCAACAATTATTAGAGGATAAATTACCACAAAGTATAGGTGGTGGTATCGGACAATCAAGGTTGGCAATGTTAATACTTCAGAAAAAACACATTGGGGAAGTTCAGGTGAGTATATGGTCTGATAAGGTAAAAGAATCGGCAAAAGTAATGGGTATAGAATTGTTATAGAATATGGAAAAAATTAATGTAATTTCTTTATTTTCTGGTAGTGGTGGGTTAGATTTAGGATTCACAAAAACAGGTAAATATAAAATAATTTTTGCGAATGATTTTAATAAATATGCATGTGAAACATATATTAAAAATATTGGCAACCATATAATTTGTGACGATATAAGAAATTTAGATAAAATACCATATGGGGATATTATTATAGGTGGTCCACCATGTCAAGGATTTTCTACTGCAAACCCATTAAGATCATTTGATGATCCTCGGAATAAGTTATTTAAGGAATATGGTAGGATTATAAATAAAATTAAACCTAAGATGTTTTTAATGGAAAATGTTTCAGGTATGGTCACGATGGAAAAAGGGAAAGTTTTTAATTTAATAAAAAAAGAGTTGTCTAATTATGGGTACACTTTATTCGATAAAATATTAAATGCAAGAGATTATGGTGTACCACAAAATAGGAAAAGGGTGTTTATTATTGGTGTTAGGAATGACATAAAAAAGAAATTTATTTTCCCCAGTAAAACACATAATAAAAGTAATTATATTACAACAGAGAAAGTTTTATATAAATCTATAAACAAAAATGATTTTAACCATAAAATAGGGAAATTAA
>Ga0233414_10000031_pt1 | contig 65785 bp, 72 predicted proteins | sample Na_anoxic_10_MG_FD_189020 | JGI IMG/M metagenome (GOLD analysis project Ga0233414, IMG submission 189020) | Seawater microbial communities from Saanich Inlet, British Columbia, Canada - Na_anoxic_10_MG | ecosystem: Environmental > Aquatic > Marine > Inlet | place: Canada: British Columbia... | reverse complement strand
GGTTTACAACCCATAGGCCGTCTTCCCTCACGCGGTATTGCTCCGTCAGGCTTTCGCCCATTGCGGAAAATTCCCCACTGCTGCCTCCCGTAGGAGTCTGGACCGTGTCTCAGTTCCAGTGTGTCTGATCGTCCTCTCAAACCAGATACTGATCGTCGCCTTGGTAGGCCTTTACCCTACCAACAAGCTAATCAGACGCGAGCTTCTCTCTAGGCGAATAAATTCATTTTACTCGAAAGCATATGGGGTATTAGCAACCGTTTCCAGTTGTTGTCCCCCTCCTAAAGGCAAATTCTCACGCGTTACTCACCCGTCCGCCACTTGAGTTAAAAACTCTCGTACGACTTGCATGTGTTAGGCATACCGCCAGCGTTCATCCTGAGCCAGGATCAAACTCTCTTTAAATTTCCTTAAGTTTTTATTATGTAGATTTAGTTATAAAATCTATATGTTGTTCTACTTCTAATTGTATTCATTCCTGACAGAAGTTTTTATTTAGAGCAAATAATTAAAATATAAATTTTATAAAATTTATATTTTAATTATAACTTTAATAGGTTTTTTATATTACTTAATTTAAATAATTTAATTAATTAAGTAATAAATTTATCCATAAAAATATCAAACATATAGTTTGAATCTGGCGAGATTTTACAAAGTAAGTTAGATGAAATATCTGGTAAATGACTCAAATTATCTACTAATGGTTTTGTTACATGTGAATGTTGAGCTAGATCTTTTAGAATTTGATCAGGTAAAAATTCAATATCAAGATGAGCATAATTCTTTTTCATAAAATTAAGGATATCAACACGTTCTGTATACCAAAATTCTCTCAATGGATTCGGAATTGGATGTGTATACCATAATGATGGAAGATATCTAAATAAAAGAACATCTTGAACTTCATTATCAATCATCATTTTCCCAGGTTGTCCTTCACTAGGTAAAAATGGCATTGTAAAAACTAAATGATTTAAGGAATCTGCAAGTTTCCCAGTTAAACCTAGAATTATTGGGGCTGTTAAATCTACACCTAACATTACTGGTGAAAGACCTGTCATAAAATCTTGAATCCAATCTGTAAGTGAAATTAGATATATCCAAGGTCGTGTATATGGATTAATTGTTAAGAACCAGTATAATTTCATTCGAAATTCTACTAAAAAGAAAAACCCAATTAAACCTAGGAAAACTGATTGTTGAACAATTTCTAAAGGAGTTGTATCAACTGATATATTGAAATTAATTTGAAGCCATTGAGACAACCAATCTGGTAAGAAAAAAATATTTTTATAATTGGGAACATAAAAATTATAAAATCCATCGGATTTATGTTCATAAAATGTTCGATCAATCTTAGACATATCTGGAAAATTACCAAAAAAAACTTGGCTTAATGTTGCAGGGGCTGCAGGAGGTGGAAAATTCGTTTGATGGACAGGTAATTGTGATAAGTAATCTATCATTGATCGTTGTTTAAGATCATATTCAGGACTAATTGGCATACCTAAATTTTGGGGGTAATGAAAAATTTTAGTTGCAATTTGCTCTGTTAAAGATTCTAATCCGCTAACGAAAACTACTTTGAAGTCTAATATTTTATTTGCTAAAGTCATAAGCGAGTGAAATTAATTAAAGTTTAATTAAATTTTTAAACATATTCTTATCAATCAAAATTATATGAGAAACATCTGAAACTAAGAACTTAATAAACATTTATATTTTTCGTCGAGAGTTTAGATTGAAATTTTATTTTTTGATAATTTTATATGGTTATTCAACTTTTATAAAAATAAAATTTCGTGAAGAAAGAAATTTTTTAAGAATATAAAAATAATAAAAGCAATATCACTAATATAAATAAAAAAAAATAAAAAATAAAGGCCTATCCTAATCAATTGACATTAAGTTATAAAATTTTAACCTGTAATAATATAATATCGGGATAGTAGGATTTGAACCTACGACACCCTGGTCCCAAACCAGGTACTCTACCAAGCTGAGCTATATCCCGTTCCTAAAGTAATTTAATTATAAATTATAAATTCAGGATCTGCAAACACCAGAAAAATAAATATAATAAAATATTTTTTATTATTAAATTTTAAAAATTTAACATTAAAAAATATTTTAAATTTAGTTAGGCTTTTGCTTTTCCAATGTAGTCAACAGCATCTTGTACAGTTGACATTTCACCAGCAATTTCATCATCAATTTCAATTTCAAATTCTTCTTCAAAAGACATTACTAATTCAACTACGTCTAAAGAATCAGCACCTAATTCTTTAGTGAAATCAGAAGTAGATTTAACTTTTTCTTTCTCAATACCTAATTGACCACTAACGATAGTTTGAATTTTTTCAAAGATTTCATCTGACATAAGAATTTTCCTAAATTTTGTTATAAACAAATCACACATTATATTATAACTTAAAAAAGAAGTTACAACATAATAAATTGAAGTAATTTCGTAATTTGATAAATACTACTTCGATTAACTCCATAAATTGGAATATTTTTTTGTTTAGCTAATTTTTGTAAGTTTAAATTTTGTTTTAAATGTTTTTTTAAACCAATAATTACACTAGCTTTTCGAATTTCTTTTGTTAAAATAACATTTATATTTAATTTCGAAATAACTTCTTTTAATAAATTGTAAGAAAATGAATATGCATAAATAATTAAGGTTTTTTGAGGGACAATTGGTAACACCAAACCGGTTTGATTATTTGTTAGAACCCAACTTTGATTATGTTTCAAAGTTAAATGTTGAGAAGTATTTAAATTGTTAAATAAAGTATTACTTTGTAACGTTTTATAATTAATTGACGTCTTTTCTTCTTGAATAAATGTACGTGTTTGTGTTATTGCAAATTGACCACGTAATAATAAGTCAATAGATTCTTGAACATTCTCATGAATGATCCAAGAATTTTGATCATTGATTTCAATAGCAATTTGAAAAGCAGGATATCCTTTTCGTTCTAAAATACTTTTTTGAGTTTTTCGACGTTTTGCTTCATCATCACTTAAAGTAACGTATTGAATTCCACCGATTAAATCTACTAATGGTGGGTTTTTAATTAAATTCTCAAGACAATTCCCGTGAGTTGTACCTACAAGTTGAACCCCTTTTTCGGCTATAGTACGAGCAGCTAGCGCTTCTAATTCAGTACCAATTTCATCGATAATAATTACTTGAGGCATATGATTTTCAACGGCTTCAATCATTACCTGATGTTGAAAATTAGTTTGCGCAACTTGCATTCTACGAGCACGACCAATTCCTGGATGAGGAATATCACTATCACCCGCTATTTCATTAGAGGTATCAATAATAATTACACGTTTTTCCATTTCATCAGATAAAACTCGAGCTATTTCTCGAATAATTGTTGTTTTTCCAACACCAGGTTTTCCTAAAATTAAAATAGAATGCCCTGATTCAAATAAGTCTCGAGCTAATGAAATAGTACCAAAAATAGCTCGCCCAATTCGACAAGTTAAACCCGTAATTAAAAATTGACGATTTCTTATACAACTAATTCTGTGTAAAGTTCTTTCAATTCCTGCTCTATTTTCATTATTAAATTTACTAATTCGTTTTGTCGTATATTCTAAATCCTGCCATGAGATAATCTTTTGCGATAAATATTCAGGACCTGTACTAAAACGTGCTTCAGGCCGTCGTCCTAAATCCATTACAATTTCAATAATTTTATCTTTGTGTATATGTTGATTAATATTTTTTTTAATAAAAAAAGGAAGCGTTTCAAGTAATTTATCTAAATCTTCATCTACAGTCATAGATTAAAAATGATATTTTAATGTTTAAATTTTATTATACTTGAGGATCCTGAATTTATTAAAAGTGTAATAAAAAAAAGTTTAATTATTAATAAAAAATAAAAAATTCTCATCATTAACTTTTACTATTAATGATGAGAATTAGACATAAAAGATTTACCAGAAACCTAAAGATACTGCTTTATCAATTGGTAAACATGCACCAATACCAAACCAAACAGCAAAGAAGAAACCAGTAATAAATACTAGACTTGCGATTGGACGACGGAATGGATTTTGGAATTTATTAACGTTTTCAATAAATGGTACGGTAATTAAACCAGCAGGTACTGCTGCCATTGCTAATACACCTAATAATTTATTTGGTAAAACACGTAATAAATTGAAAGTTGGGAAGAAATACCATTCAGGTAAAATCTCTAATGGTGTATTGAAAGGATCGGCTGGCTCACCTAATTGTGTTGGTGCCATTACACCTAAACCAATACAACATGCAAATGTTCCTAAGATACAAACAGGGAACACGTATAATAAATCATTAGGCCATGCAGGCTCACCATAATAATTATGGCCCATACCTTTAGCTAATTTCGCACGTAATTTAGGATCTGATAGATCCGGTTTTTTTATTACTGACATAACTATTCCTTGTTAAAAAATTAATATTAATTTTACTTTCTGAATTATGAAATTAAAGAGGTCCTGAGATCCCTTGTTTTCTAATCATTAAGAAGTGTGTTAACATTAACACTGCGGCTGCTAATGGTAAAACAAATGTGTGAGCACTGTAGAAACGAGTTAAAGTACTTTGACCTACACTTTCACCACCACGTAAAACTAATACTAAAGGTTGACCTACGATAGGAACTGCTGCAGGAACACCTGTTACAATTTTACATGCCCAGAATCCTACTTGATCCCATGGTAAAGAATAACCAGTTACACCAAACGAAACGGTAACAACAGCTAAGATAACACCAGTAACCCATGTTAATTCACGAGGTTTCTTGAAACCACCTGTTAAGTATACACGGAAAACATGTAATACCATCATCATAACCATCATACTAGCAGACCAACGGTGTACAGAACGGATTAACCATCCGAAATTAACACTTGTCATAATATATTCTACAGACGCAAAAGCATCAACTACACTCGGACGGTAATAGAACGTCATCGCAAATCCTGTAGCTACTTGAACTAAGAAACATGTGAAAACAATACCACCAAAACAGTAAAAAATGTTTACATGTGGCGGTACATATTTACTTGAAATATCATCTGCAATTGCTTGTACTTCTAAACGTTCTTCAAACCAATCGTATACTTTACCCATAAAGAATTATTATAAAGATTAAAACACGGTTAAGCACAAAATATAATAAAACTATATATAAAAGGCGAGAGTGGGATTCGAACCCACGGAATCCGTAAAGATTCATCTGATTTCAAATCAGACGCAATCGACCAACTCTGCCATCTCGCCAAAAGATTAGTTCTAAAACTAATCTTAGATATAAATTAACTTTCGTAAGTAGTGGTACCACTAAATTTAATCGATGCTGGATTTGGATTTTTACCAATTGAAAAATCACGAGTACCTGCAGCGGTACGACCTGGATTTAGTTTTTCCGGGAAAACACCATCTTTAGGATGTAAATACTGAACTTCACCACTTGGGAAAATTCGGTAGATTTTATAATCGTTGATTTTAAAAGTTCTTAGCTGAGTTCCTAATGCAAGACATTGTTCTTTACGAGCTAAGTACAATAGGTTTTCACCATTACGCATAATGGCTGCACCACCGGTAGGCATTTCAAAGATTTGTTCTTTTTTGCTTGTCCAAGTGATAGCATATTTTTCTTCAACTTCAGCGGCACGTAACCAACCACCAGTACTTCCACCAAATGTTGGAAACGGCGTTTGTAAATTTAATGTCATAAGTAAAACCTTATTAATATTTAACGTTCAATATAACATTCTAATAAAAAAATGATTTTTTTTACGTTAATTTATAAATTTTTCTAGCGGAGAATGGATTTGAACCACTGACCTTCGGGTTATGAGCCCAACGAGCTACCAGACTGCTCTACACCGCGAGTTAAATATTTATATAACATACTACTAATATAACTAATTAAAAAGTAAGACACACTAGTTGTAAAAAAATCGGATATTATAAACTAAATACTTATTAAAAATAACGAATTATTTTTAATAAGTATTAGGTTTAAGCGCTGTATTGACTACCGTTGTTGATATTGTCAGTTAACGATTGTAAAATTAACTTAATAGAACGTACAGCATCATCATTACCTGGAATAGGGATATCTACTAAATCAGGATCACAATTAGTATCTAAAATTGAAATAACAGGGATACCTAATTTACGACATTCACGAATAGCTGTCATCTCACGTTTTTGATCGACAATAATTGCCACATCAGGTAAACGTGGCATATCTTTAATACCATTTAAATGCTTACGTAATTTTTCTAATTCTTTCAAACGTAATGATGCTTCTTTTTTTGGTAATAAATTAAACACTTGATCTGCTTCTTGTTTTTCAAGAGTTTTCAAACGTTCAATTCGACTTTTCAATGTAACCCAATTAGTTAACATCCCACCTAACCAACGGTGATTTACATAATATGAATTACAACGTGTTGCTTCTTGAGCAACTAAACTACTCGCTTGACGTTTTGTTCCAATAAATAAAAAGATTTTATCTTTTTCAGCTTCTGATTTTACATAAGCACTTGCTTCTTTTAACAATTGTGCAGATTGAACTAAATCTAGAATATGAATATTGTTACGCTCTGTATAAATATACGGGAACATTTTTGGATTCCAACGGTAAGCTTTATGTCCAAAATGAACACCAGCGTCTAATAATTGGGCTAAACTAACATCAGCCATAAAAATTTTTAACTCCTTAAGATTAAACTAACTAATTAATTATTATAACATTACCAAAATGTAAATCCAGTCGTCTAGTTTTTATTTTAAACTTTTTCAAATACTGGTGCTTGGTTTTGATGAGATATTTGCAATACTTGATTTTTACCAAAACAATTTTCATAATTTTGTGAACCAGTTCCTGCTGGAATTAAATGTCCAATAATAATATTTTCTTTTAATCCTCGTAACCAATCAACCCGACCTTCAATGGCAGCTTTTGTTAAAACTCGAGTAGTTTCTTGGAAACTTGCTGCTGAAATGAAACTTGGATTATTTAAAGCTGCTTTAGTAATTCCTAATAATAAAGGAACATAGAAAGCTGTTTGTTTATTATTTTGCTTAACAATGTCATTAATATACTGAATATGATATAAATCAATAACCTCACGGGGTAATAAAGGAGTTTCTCCTTCATGGGTAATTAAAACTTTAGTAGTCATTTGTTTAATAATTACTTCTAAATGTTTATCAGCAATTCCAACGCCTTGCGAATCATAAACAGATTGAACAGAATTTAAAATTAATGATTGAACTTTTTTAAAACTTCGATAACTTGCTTCGTAATTGTTTGTTAATTGATAAGATGTTATGGTTTGAGTTCTATCACAGAAAAAATTTTTAATTAATCCATAATAATTGAAATATACTTTTAATAAATTATGTGGGTTAATTTTTTCCGTTTCTTTAATTGTAGTTCCTAATTTTCTAAATTCGAAACTTGAATCTAAGTTTGTTGCTTGAATTAAAAGGCCTTTCTTTTGATTTGTTGAAACATTTTTACTAATTTGTCGTTTCTTCCGTGCTTCTAATAATTCCTCAATTCTAGGCAAACCTTGAACAATATCTCCTGTAATCTCTTTTTCAAAATTCAGTAATCCAAGTGTTTGACCATCAGCAACAAATTCTCCATTTTTACAAAAAACACTATTTACTTCTTGTTCAAAATAATCTTCAGTAATTGAGTGGATTCCAATAGATTTTGAAAAAGGGTAACCGAAAAATTGAACTCTAACTAGATTATTTAATGTATTTGATTTTAACCTATTTGGAATTAGTTCTGAGTTTTTTAAAAAGACTGAATAATGAGTTTTACGTTTCTTACTCCAGGAAACTTGTTTTTTTGTGACAATATCTGAAATTGGAGATTTTTCAATATCGTCAGAAGTTATTGAAAAATTCTGAACAAAAATAGGAATTGGTGAACTGTATAAATTTCCATTTTTCCGAATAAACATTTTTGGTAATTCAAGTTTAAAACCTTTTGAATTTGGTGTTAAAGTTGTTGAATTTAATTTTTTTGCTAAAACTTTTTTAGTTATATCGTAATAATTTAAAGAAATATTACGCTTAGTTTTAACTGTATCTGAAAATGGTAATAGTTTTTCTGATAGGACTTTGTAAGAAATTTTTTGCTGATTCAATGTGTCTTGTGCTTGACAATTAGGGAAAAAATATGGTCGCCCCTTTTGAATAGTTAAAAATTTACCATTGTCAATAATGATTTTACCGATTTGATGAACATTAACATTGTTAATTATTAAATCATTAACCGATTTTTTAGGAATTTTACTTTTAGGAATTGTCAAACAATTATCATTCGAAATTAATAAAATCTGACGATTTTCTTTATATTTAGATTTTAATTTTACAATTTCTAATGATTGATAACTCACATTTTCAAAATAACCTAGAGTAGTGTATTTATCAATAAATTGATTTGGTTTAACTAAAAGACATGATTCAATATTTGTATATTTTAAATGTGCAGGTAAATAGTTAGGTAAATGTATATTCTCTGCCAATAAAAATTTTAAATTTTTTCGTTTTAAATCAAACTGAAATTGAATCTGAACATTTTTTTCAATTGAAGTTTTTAAATTTAAATCTAAAGTCTGAGAAACTAATGTTAAAAGTCTTGAACTTTTAATTTTTTGATTCGACTTATATAAATATTGTGTACTATTTTGTAAACCTAAAATGGATTGAAGTGGAGAATACTTTTCAAAAAGTTTATCAATAGCTTTTGGTTTTGGAACTTCATAAATATCTAAAGGACGAATTAATAATTGATCAGTCACTTTACCAACAATATGTTGGCATAATGATGGACGGTCAATTTTAATATTTTCAAAGATAATCTCGCCAGGATAGAAAATTTTGTTTGCAAAAGTTTTAAACTTTTTACCTTGATAAACAGAACCTGATTTAATTGAAATTTCAGCAACCAAATTATTTTGATAACTAATGATAACAATACCAGCTTGTTTTGAAAACAATCCTGGAATAATTTCAAAATTTTTACAAATAAAACTGCCATGTTCAACCAGTAACATGTTTTTGTCACAATTTAATTTATAAGTTTCTTCAGGTAACCAAATTAATGCGCCTGAAATAATTTGTAAAGGAACATGCTTTACTTGTAATAAATTAAATGGTGATTCAAATTCATTAGAAAATTCTCCTAACCTTTTAAAGTATGAAATTAAATTCAAACTACTAATAGATTTTTTTTGAATTCGCTGATCATAGTAAGGAATACCACCAATTTGAGTTTGAAATTTATTTGAAATTAAACTTCCAAAATAATTTGTTGAAAGTGAGTTTAATTCTAAATTTGAATTTTTATTTTCTAAATTAACCCAATATTGATTATCTTTATATTTTAAAATATATTGGTAAGTTTGGTTTGAAAAATTAACCTGTTTAATAATTGAATTTGGTAAATTATATTGATTACTTATTATTTGAATATTACGTTCAAAAATATTCGATTTATGGTTAATCATTTTTACAAACCCAGGAAATTGATTCACAATTTTTGTCCGGAAAATAAAACTATTTTTATTAATTTTATGATCTGTATAAAAATTTAGAAAAGAATTGCTAGGGGCTTGAAATACATTACCTGCAAGAATCCACATAAGCATATTCTTACTAACAAAATTAGCTTTATTACGCAAACGAGGCACAAAAACTTCACCAGAAGAAGTCGATAAAACTGGTTTAATTTCAGTTCTAGTTGTTTGCTTAGCAGTATTGGATAATTCACCAAGGATCATCCCTTTTTTAATGTACTGGTTATTTTTTGCAAATAAAATTGTATTTGGTAATAGTTCCAATTGAATTAATTTTGTACCAAGAGTTTCAGGAACAATTACTAACAAGCCTGAATTTTTAGTAAGTAAAACATCATCACCTCGACTTGTTCGTAAAGTAATAGTTTTTAAAATCTTTGAAAATTTAATAATACCATTTACAGAACTTATGATTTGTTGTCTTGCTTCTGAAGTAAAAATACCCCCAGTATGAAAAGTTCTCATCGTCAGCTGTGTACCAGGTTCCCCAATGGATTGTCCTGCGATAATTCCTACCGCTTCCCCAATATCAACTAAATTTTCATTTGCTAGATCCCACCCGTAACATTTTTGACAAATTGACCGGTATAAACTACATGTTAAAGGTGAACGTATGTAAAAATTTTTAATATTAATTGTTTTAAAATTACTAACTAAAGCTGGTGTTAACTGAGTTTCAGCTTTAGCAACTAATTCATTTGTAACTGGGTGATAGACAGGTTTACTTAAAAATCTACCTAAAACTTGGTCATTATTTTTAAAGTCAGATACTAAACATGAATGGTGTGTTTTACAATCTCTTTCACGGATAATAATATCTTGAGCAACATCAATTAAACGACGGGTTAAATAACCGGAATTAGCTGTTTTTAAAGCAGTATCAACAATACCTTTTCTTGCACCGTAACCTGACATTAAATAATCAGTAATGGTTAAGCCTTCCCGAAAGTTTTTCTTAATTGGTAGTTGTAAAATTTCACCACTGGGATCTGACATTAAGCCTCGCATTCCAACTAATTGTCGTACTTGTGATAAATTACCACGCGCACCAGAAAAGGCCATGATATAAACAGAATTTAAAGGATCATAACTTTTAAAATAAGAAACGACTTCGTCTTTCAAAGATTCACTAGTAATACTCCATGTATCAATAATTTTTTGAAACCGTTCAACATCTGTAATTTTTCCTTTTAAACAAATTTTTTCAGCATTTAAAATTTCTTGATGTGCACTGTCTAACATTTGATTTTTAACAAATGGCACTCTTAAATCTTCAATACTAATAGAAATCCCAGCTTGACTTGCGTATTTAAAACCTAAATATTTTAATTCATCAGCTAAAGAACACGCTTGCATAGAATTATATTGAGTAAAACTCCACGCAAGTAACTGCTTTAATTGTTTTTTATTTATAAGAGTATTCTGATATATAGAATTTTTCATGAAATATTTATATCATTTATGCAACTAATTTTAAAGTTTTCTGAATTGTATAATTAAAAATTACGCGACCCGTTGTTGTTTGAATATATTGAACTAATGGCTGATCTAAACTATCTTTTCGAATTTGAAGATTTTCATAATATTCAATATAACTATTATCTTGCAACTTAATTTTTTTAAGTAAATTTTTTGGGTCTACTACATCATTATTATACCGAACCCAAATCGACGTATGTAATTCAATTTGATCTTGGTGATAAGCTAAAACAACATCTTCTAAATTTGCGAAATAATGATTTGATCCTAATAAACCTTTAATATTATTCACTGTTAAATAATAACAACCTAAAACCATATCTTGACTTGGCATAATAATCGGTTCACCATTTGCTGGTGATAAAAAATTATAAGGTGCAAGCATAAGCATATAACATTCAGCTTGAGATTCTAATGATAAAGGAACATGAACTGCCATTTGATCACCATCAAAATCAGCATTAAATGCAGAACAAACTAATGGATGTAATTTAATGGCACGACCTTGTACTAAAATTGGTTCAAACGCCTGAATTCCTAAACGATGCAAAGTGGGTGCTCGATTTAAAAAAATTGGATGATTCGATAACACTTTTTCTAAAACAGGATCAATAGCTGACTCATTTTGGTGAATCAAATTCTTTGCTACTTTCATATTACTCGCTAAACCTTGGTTAATTAGCTCACGAATAATAAAAGGCTGGAATAATTCAATAGCCATTTCATAAGGTAACCCACATTGATTCAATTTTAAACTTGGACCAACAACAATTACAGATCTACCAGAATAGTCAACTCGTTTTCCTAGTAGATTTTGACGGAATCTACCATGCTTCCCTTTTATAATGTCAGACAAAGATTTTAAAGGACGATTGTTAGCACTTAAAGCAATTTTTCCTCGTTTACCATTGTCAATTAAGGTATCGACTGCTTCTTGAAGCATTCTTTTTTCATTACGAATAATTAATTGAGGAGCATCGATTTCTAATAATCTTAAAAGTCTATTATTACGAGTAATAATTCGACGATAAAGTTCATTTAAATCTGAAGTGGCAAACCGACCACCCTCTAATTGAATCATTGGTCTTAAAGCTGGTGGGATAACAGGTAAAATTGTAATAACCATCCAAGAAGGGTTTGAACCTGTAGCTTGCAAATTTTCTAAAATCCGAATTCTTTTAATGGATTGATCCCGTAATTTATAAATTCGCTGATATTCCCATTTCCGGAACCATTTTGACCCGTTATATATAGGTTGATCTTTATGTAAAACTTTACTGCAAATAGTAATGAATTTACGTGTTTTGCAAATCTCGATATTAATATTAAGTTTTTCAAGTTCTTTTTTAATTAAAACTGCCCCAATTAAATAATTTGGAGTAGTTCGTAATAAATATTTAGGTGTATTTCGACGTCGGTTTTGTGAATTTGGTTTGGGGTATGGTTTTAATGGGTAACCAGTGAAACCAAGCTCTCTACTTCGACGATATTGTTGTAAATCCCAGTGAAGACCATAAAAAGAAATTTCATCTTCTGCAATAAAGTATGCTAATGAAGCTAATTTAATTCGTTTAATTCGGTTATCACGTAAATTTACTTTTCCTGATTTAATCGCAAATTTTTTCTGGTATTCATTTTGGAAAGTTTTTGATAATAAATGTTTTGCGGATTCATCCGTACGGAACATTTGGATTACTTGCTTTAACTTTTTTTTGATTTTTGTTAATTTTAAAACAGAATCATTATTTAAACGATCATTACTATACCGATTACGATTAATTTTTGTATATAAAATATCCCGTTTTAATTTTTCAGAATTTTTTTTAAATAAAGGATCCGTAGGTAACCAAGTAACTAAACCTTTTTGTTTTATAATTTCTTGAATTAATTCTTTGATTTCAGGAGTTTTTGAAAATTCTAAATTTGTATTTATTAAATTAAATAAATCAGGTAAATAATATAATAGACCAGTATCAACCCTTTTCTCACACTGTTCTACCTCTAACAATAAAGCCATATAGTTAGGTCTACTATTTGTATACCAAACATGTGTAACTGGATAAATTAAATTAATATGTCCCATACGATGTCGACGAACTCGTGATTCTGTTAATTCGACACCACACCGTTCACATATTAAACCATCATATCGAACTCGTTTATATTTACCACATGCACATTCTAAACTTTTACTCGGACCAAAAATACGTTCACAAAACAAACCATCCATTTCTGGTTTAAATGTCCGATAATTAATTGTTTCCGATTTTTGAACTTCACCAATAAATTGACCATTAGGTAATCGTCTATGTGACCATTGCAAAATGCGAAGAGGTGAGGCTAACTTAATTTTTATATAATCAAATTCTTTTGCTGTTCGTACCATATTTATTAAATATACTTATTAAAAAGCTATACTATTTATATTTGAAGTCGGTGGGAATATTTTTGTTAATGGATCATATTTCTCAATTAAATTAACTTCCATTTCATAAGTTTGACTGGTATTAAATTGTTCAATTCGATAAGTACTCATATCTAACCCAATAGAACGTAATTCTTGTAATAAAACTTTAAATGATTCAGGAATACCAGAAGTAGGTATTTGTTGACCTTTAACAATAGCATTCAATGTTTCATTCCGACCTTCCATATCATCCGATTTAATAGTCAATAATTCTTTTAAAACAAAAGCAGCACCAAAGCCTTCTAAAGCCCAAACTTCCATTTCTCCGAAACGTTGACCACCATGCTGTGCTTTACCTCCTAACGGCTGTTGTGTTACTAGAGAGTAAGGACCTGTAGCTCGAGCATGCATTTTATCATCAACTAAATGAATTAGTTTCAACATATAACCATTTCCAACTGTAATTGGGTTCTCAAATTCTTTCCCAGTCCGACCATCAATTAAAACCATTTTACCTGGTGAATATGGATTAAAAAGCCATGCTTCGTCTTTTTCAATAGATGCCTGACGTAATTTTTTATTAATTAAAATTCGTGAAACTTCAGGGCCATACATTTCATCAAATGGTAAAATTTTAAAACGGCGATCTAATTTATGACCAGCAAGACCTAGTAAACACTCATATAATTGACCAACATTCATACGGGAAGGTACGCCTAATGGATTCAAAATGATATCAATAGGTGTTCCATCTGGTAAAAAAGGCATATCTTGACGTGGTAAAATTCGGGAAATAATTCCTTTATTACCATGACGGCCTGCAATTTTATCACCTACCTGGATTTTTCTAATTTGGGCTATAAAAATTTGAATTTTTTCAAATTTATAAGCTAATTTTGTTCGACGGTTAAAAGTTAGTGTTTCGATAACACGACCATACTCACCTTCTGGCATTCTAAATGAAGTGTCACGAACACCTTTTGCTTTTGCACCAAAAATTGCACGTAATAGTTTTGCTTCAGGTAATTGTTCAGAGTCATCTTTTTCAATGACTTTACCAACTAGAATATCGCCAGGTCGTACAAAAGTACCAATTGAAACAATTCCATCATCATTTAAATGTTGTAACTCAGAAAAATTTAAATTCGGGATATTTTTTGTCGTTTTTTCACAAACTTCCGCTGTTTGGTCAATTTCAATTTCGTACCGTTCAATATGAATTGATGTAAAAACATCTTCATAAACTAAACGTTCATTAATTAAAATGGCATCCTCAAAATTATATCCCTGCCATGGCATATAAGCAATTAAAACGTTTTGACCTAATGCTAATTCACCTGCATTAATACCTGGGCCATCTGTTAACATTTGTCCAGATAAAACTTGTTCACCTTTCCAAACAATTGGACGATGATTAATACAAGTTTCTTGGTTTGATCGTTGGTATTTTTGAAGAGGATACTTAAAATTTGTTCCATCTTCTTGTTTAATAGTAATTTGATCTGCAGTTACAGAAGAAACTATTCCGTTTTTATGAGCATTCAGGGTTGCGCCCGAATCAATTGCAATTTGATTTTCTAAACCTGTACCAATAATAGGTTTTTGTGAAAGAATTAATGGAACTGACTGACGTTGCATATTTGATCCCATCAATGCCCTATTAGCATCATCATGTTCAAAAAACGGAATTAAGGATGCAGCTACAGAAACAACTTGAACCGTTGAAATCGCAATAAAATCGACTTCAAATGGAGTAACTGTAATAAAATCTTGTTTATAACGAACAGGAATTAAATTTTGAGTTAAATAATTTTGGTCATTATTCGCAATATCTGCAGGGGCAATTTTATAGAAATCTTCAATGTCAGCTGTTAAATAAATAGGATTGCCTGTTTTAATAACTTTACCGTTAATTACCCTCCAAAATGGTGTCTCAATAAACCCTGATTTATTTACTCTGGCGCAAGTTGTTAAAGACGCAATTAAACCAACATTCTGACCTTCCGGTGTTTCAATTGGACAAATACGACCATAATGACTTGGGTGGATATCTCGAACAGCAAAACTAATTCTGTCACGATCAAAGCCACCAGGCCCTAAACCACTAATCCTTCTTCTGTGTGTAAGTGAAGATAATGGGTTTGTTTGATCCATATATTGAGATAATTGACTTGAACCAAAAAATTCTCGAATTGTTGCACCCACAATATTAAAACTGGATAATTGACTAGAACCAATTTTATTTGTTTGACTTCTTAATTTTCTTAATAACCTTTGAAAACCTATCCGGAATAAATTTTGAAGTAACTCACCCACAGAACGTACACGTCGATTTTTTAAATGATCAATATCATCACCAATTGTTTTTGAAATTGATAAAGTGATTAAAGAATCAACAATTGCAAAAATATCTGCGTAAGTAATTGTTTGAATTTGACTATTCAATTTTACATTCAAACGATTATTAATTTTAGAACGGCCAATTTTCCCTAAGCGATAATAACGGATATCAAAAATCCGTGAAAAATCTGAAATATTTTTATAATAATCCGATTTTAAATTAAACCTTAATAACGGCTGGTCAGAAATAACAGAATTACTAATTAAAGGTTTATTAAAGTAAAAGAAGTTTGCATGTTGTAAGTTTTGACAAATTTCATAATCCGTTAAACCCATTTCTTTTAATAAATGAATAATTGGTTTTTGAGTAAATTTATCTAATTGAATTACAACTTCATCTTCTTGATTTTTAATTGGGTATTTATATTTATTAATTTCAGTATTTTTTTGAAAACCAAACCGAACCCATGACCCTGATTCAGGAATTAAAACTGCGGTATATAAATCTTTTTGCTCATAATTATGTTTATAATTATCTTTAATTTCATGATAATCTTTATACTGAATAATTTCAGAGCGAGATTTTAAATAATTTAATTTATTTAGGTTTTCAGTTATTTCGTATTTGTACTCAATACTATCTGTAATTAACGGATTATCTTTTAACTCATGAATTTGTCGAGCGTTTAAATCAAATTTTGGATCAGTTTTAATTCTAACTGTATCTAAGTCTTTAGTTTTTTTCTTTTTTTGTTTGTATTTAAATAGCTCTTTTAATGTTGTAGAGAAATAAAAAGTAGGTTTAAATCTTTTCTTTTTTGTGTCAGAAATTAAATTTTCAATTTTTTCACTAGTTGATAATAATGTTTTATTTAAAAATTTAAATTGATTAATTTGTTTTACTTCAGTTTGTGTACCGATTAATAAAACTAACAATTTATGTGCAAAATTAAGTTGTGTAAGTTTGTTATAATAATATGTAAGTGGGTATTGTTGAGTTTTTGTTGTTGAGAAAAGTGGTGAAGGATTCTTATCCGAAGTTATTTGATCTATTGTTTCTAACCAATGATTTTCAATTTTTACAGAATCATCAGCAAAACTTTTTTTTAATAATTCATATTTAATTAATGATTTAAGTAATTTATTCCAATAAGTTATAGAATTTTGCACATTTGATGAATCAAATAAATTAGATTCATGTAATTCTTTATTTTTTAAATCTAACCAATGTAGGAAAATTTTAATTCGTTCAAACTTTTTAGTAGGATGAACCGTTTTTGAAATAATATGGTAAATTTTAAAAGATTCTAGAAAATAAAAATAAAAACTATTTTCACTTTTTTTTAGTTCAGTAAAGGAGTATTGAAAAAAACTTTGATTATATGTTATTGGAAAAAATGATAGAATTTGTTCAGAGATAAATGGTTCACCTAAAGGTACAAAAGATCTTAACTTATTAATATCACTTGAGATTTTTCGTTTGACAATCTTTCGTTTTTTCTGATTTTTATTTTTCTCAAAATAAATACCAGGACTACGGATAATCTGACTTACAATAACACGTTCACAACCATTAATAATAAAGGTTGCAGAAGTTGTCATTAATGGCAAATTAATAATAGGAAATTGATTATGATAGCGAACACTATTTAATTTTTTATTTCGAATTTCTATTGGAATAACTAATTGTGCTGCATAATTAGCTGTATATTTTTTAGCTCTTATAATATTGTAAATAGGTTTTACTAAACTATATTCATGACCAAATAATACATATTCAGTATTATAACTAAAATCATGAATTCGAGAAAACATAGCTAATTCTTCATTTAACCCTTGAGCTATAAACCAACAAAAACTAACTCTTTGCATTTCCATAAAATCAGGCAAAGCAGTTATATAATTCATCGATTGTTTCATAATTTTGGAAAATAATTATTTTTAAATTTTTATGAAGCGAAAAATAGAAAGGTTAAGAAAATTTAAAAATAATTCTTAAAATTTCCTTAACTATACTTTCAGCTGATTTCAAACTAATTGAAAAATCGTACTGTTATACGGCTTTTAACTGTAAAGCTAATTTAGATTTTTTTCGAGCTGCAGTATTTTTATGAAAAACTTTCTTTTTTGTCCCTTTATCAATTAAGCTATATACAGAATTTAAAATAGTTTGAACTTTTTGCTTATTTTCATCTGTTTGGTTAGTTTGATACGTTTCTAAACTTTCTGAAAACATTTTTGTTAATGTTCGTACTGACGTTTTGTAAAAACGATTTTGGATACGATTTCGTCTATTAATTACAATACGTTTTTTTGCCGATTTGTTATTAGCCATAATTATTTATAAATCCTTTAAATTTTTAATTAAATATTTGCGTTTACTCAAATATTAATATATTCATTATAAAATTGGAAGTTTTTCTATTAAAAAATTTTTATCTTATAAAAGTTTCTTTAAAACCTTGATAAGATAAAAATTTTTAGGTAGTGTAAAGATAATATAAATACTGTTAAAAATTAATTAATTTTATAAAAAATCTTTATGGCAAAGAGTAAAGGTACACGAATTCTAATTACGTTAGAATGTACAGAATGTCGTTCAAATACTAATAAACGCTCAGCAGGTGTGTCACGTTATACAACGCAAAAAAACCGTCGTAATAACCCGGAACGTCTTGAATTAAAAAAATATTGTCGTCATTGTAATAAACCGACTAATCATAAAGAAATTAAATAAAATATGTTAAACCAAAAACAAAAATTATCTCCTTTAAGTATTAATCAAAAAATTGATTATAAAGATATTGATTTACTAAAATTATTCGTTACAGAACAAGGAAAAATTTTACCCCGTCGTGCCACAGGGGTTACAGTACAACAACAACGTCAAATTGCAAAAGCAATAAAACGTGCTCGTTCATTATCTTTATTACCATTTGTAGCACAAAATTCTATTTAAAATATTAAATTTAATATTTTAAATAGAGTTAGTAAATAAAAGTAAAAACAATATATAATATTATATTGAAAACTCATAGTTACTAAATAGCTACCTAGAACTATTTTTTATTTTTTATGAGAGTTTCATAGATTTTCGTCTCCCAAAAGGAGAAAGTCAATGGCAATAAGCTCAACGGAGCGTCGCGCAAAAAATGTTCAAATTTTTGTAGAAAAAGACGCTGTGGAAACTAGTTTCGAAAAATGGGCGAAACCCGGACATTTTTCACGAACTTTAGCTAAAGGTCCAAAAACAACTACTTGGATTTGGAACTTACATGCTGATGCACACGATTTTGATAGTCAAACGAATTCATTAGAAGAAGTTTCTCGTAAAATTTTCAGTGCACATTTTGGCCAATTAGCAGCAATTTTCTTATGGATTAGTGGTATGCACTTCCATGGTGCATATTTCTCAAACTATTCTGCTTGGTTATCTGATCCAATTGGAATTAAACAAAGTTCACAAGTTGTTTGGCCAATTGTAGGACAAGAAATTTTAAACGCAGACGTAGGTGGAAATTTCCAAGGTGTTCAAACAACATCAGGTTGGTTCCAAATGTGGCGTGCTGAAGGTATTACTAGTGAAGTAGAACTTTACTGGATTGCTATTGGTGGTTTAATTATGTCAGCATTAATGTTATTTGCTGGTTGGTTCCATTATCATAAAGCAGCTCCTAAATTAGAATGGTTCCAAAATGCGGAATCAATGATGAACCACCATTTAGCTGGTTTATTAGGTTTAGGTTGCTTATCGTGGTCTGGTCACCAAATTCATATCGCTTTACCAATTAATAAATTATTAGATGCAGGGGTATCTCCACAAGAAATTCCATTACCGCACGAGTTTTTAATCAATCGTGAATTAATGGCTCAATTGTACCCAAGTTTTAGTAAAGGTTTAGTACCATTCTTTAGTGGACACTGGGGTGAATACTCTGACTTCTTAACGTTTAAAGGTGGTTTAAACCCTGTAACCGGTGGTTTATGGTTAAGCGATATTGCTCACCATCACTTAGCGTTAGCAGTTTTATTTATTGTTGCAGGTCACATGTACCGTACTAATTGGGGTATTGGTCATAGCATGAAAGAAATTTTAGAAGCTCATAAAGGTCCTTTCACTGGTGAAGGTCATAAAGGCTTATATGAAATTTTAACAACTTCATGGCATGCACAATTAGCAATTAATTTAGCAATGATGGGATCATTAAGTATTATTGTGGCACACCACATGTATGCAATGCCTCCTTATCCTTATATCGCTACTGATTATGCAACACAATTATCATTATTCACACATCATATGTGGATTGGTGGATTCTGTGTAGTAGGTGGTGCTGCTCATGGTGCTATTTTCATGGTACGTGATTACACTCCAGCAAATAACTATAACAATTTATTAGATAGAGTATTACGTCATCGTGATTCTATTATCTCACACTTAAATTGGGTTTGTATCTTCTTAGGCTGTCATGCATTTGGATTCTATATCCATAACGATACAATGCGTGCTTTAGGCCGTCCACAAGATATGTTCTCGGATAAAGCTATCCAATTACAACCAATTTTTGCACAATGGATTCAAAATATTCATTTATTAGCTCCTGGAACAACAGCGCCAAATGCGTTAGCAACTACAAGTTATGCTTTCGGTGGTGATGTAGTTGAAGTTGGTGGTAAAATTGCAATGATGCCTATTAAATTAGGTACTGCTGATTTTATGGTACACCATATTCATGCATTTACTATTCACGTAACAGTATTAATCTTATTAAAAGGTGTACTTTACGCTCGTAGTTCAAAATTAATTCCAGATAAAGCAAATTTAGGTTTCCGTTTCCCTTGTGATGGTCCTGGTCGTGGTGGTACTTGTCAAAGTTCTAGTTGGGATCATGTATTCTTAGGTTTATTCTGGATGTATAATTCAATTTCAGTTGTAATCTTCCACTTTAGTTGGAAAATGCAATCAGATGTATGGGGTACTGTAACACCTGATGGAAGTATTTCACATATAACTGGTGGAAACTTTGCTCAAAGTTCAATTACTATTAACGGTTGGTTACGTGATTTCTTATGGTCACAAGCTTCACAAGTAATTCAATCATACGGATCTGCTTCATCAGCATATGGTTTAATTTTCTTAGGTGCACATTTCATTTGGGCATTTAGTTTAATGTTCTTATTTAGTGGCCGTGGTTACTGGCAAGAACTTATTGAATCAATTGTATGGGCACATAATAAACTAAACTTTGCACCAGCGATTCAACCACGTGCTTTAAGTATTACACAAGGTCGTGCTGTTGGTTTAGCACACTATTTATTAGGTGGTATCGGTACAACTTGGGCGTTCTTCTTAGCACGTTCATTATCAATTACTTAATTGTAAAGAAATATCGTATTTTTACAATTTAAATTTTATTTACAATTATAAATTATATAAAGAGGCATCTCAAGATTATGGCAACTAAATTTCCAAAGTTTAGCCAAGCCCTTGCACAAGATCCAGCAACTCGACGAATTTGGTACGGTATAGCTACTGCTCATGATTTAGAAGCGCATGATGGTATGACTGAAGAAAATTTATATCAAAAGATTTTCGCATCTCATTTTGGTCATTTAGCTATTATTTTCCTTTGGACAGCTGGAAACTTATTCCATGTAGCATGGCAAGGAAACTTCGAACAATGGGTGGCTAAACCATTAAAAACAAAACCAATTGCACACTCAATTTGGGATCCACATTTTGGTGAATCTGCATTAAAAGCTTTTAGTAAAGGGAATACATATCCTGTAAATATCGCTTTTTCAGGGGTTTACCAATGGTGGTACACAATTGGATTTAGAACAAACCAAGAACTTTATGCAGGTTCTGTTGGTTTATTAATTCTATCTTGCGTTTTATTATTCGCGGGTTGGTTACATTTACAACCAAAATTCCGTCCAAGTTTATCTTGGTTTAAAAATAATGAATCTCGTTTAAATCACCATTTATCAGGTTTATTAGGTGTAAGTTCATTAGCGTGGACTGGTCATATTGTACACGTTGCAATTCCAGCATCACGAGGTGTACATATTGGTTGGGATAACTTCTTAACAACACCTCCGCATCCAGCAGGTTTAACACCATTCTTTACGGGTAACTGGACTGTTTATGCTGAAAACCCTGATAGTGCTTCACATGTTTATGGTACAGGTGAAGGTGCAGGTACAGCAATTTTAACATTCTTAGGTGGATTCCATCCACAAACTCAATCATTATGGTTAAGTGATATTGCTCACCATCAATTAGCAATTGCTGTTGTCTTTATTATTGCTGGTCATATGTACCGAACAAACTTCGGTATTGGTCATAATATGAAAGAAATTTTAGATGCACACCGTCCTCCAGGTGGTCGTTTAGGCGCAGGTCATGTAGGGCTATTTGAAACGATTACAAATTCGTTACATATGCAATTAGGTTTAGCGCTAGCATCTTTAGGTGTAGCTACATCATTAACAGCACAACATATGTACGCTTTAACACCTTATGCGTATTTATCAAAAGATTTTACAACTGAAGCAGCTTTATATACACATCATCAATATATTGCTGGTTTCTTAATGGTAGGTGCTTTTGCACACGGTGCCATTTTCTTTGTTCGTGATTATGATCCTGAATTAAATAAAAACAATGTTTTAGCACGTATGCTAGAACACAAAGAAGCTATTATCTCACACTTAAGTTGGGTTTCTCTATTCTTAGGTTTCCATACATTAGGTTTATATATTCACAACGATACTGTGGTGGCTTTTGGTCAACCAGAAAAACAAATTTTATTTGAACCAGTATTTGCAGAATATATTCAAGCAGCATCAGGAAAAGCTGTATACCAATTTAATGTTTTATTATCATCACCTACAAGTCCTGCAACAGCTGCAGGTAACCAAGTATGGTTACCAGGTTGGTTAGAAGCAATTAATAATCCAAAGAATGATTTATTCTTAAAGATTGGACCAGGTGATTTCTTAGTACACCATGCAATTGCATTAGGTTTACATGTAACAGCATTAATTTTAGTAAAAGGTGCTTTAGATGCACGTGGTTCTAAATTAATGCCAGATAAAAAAGACTTTGGTTATAGCTTCCCTTGTGATGGTCCTGGTCGTGGTGGTACATGTGATATTTCTGCGTGGGATGCATTCTACTTAGCAATGTTCTGGATGTTAAACACTATCGGTTGGGTAACATTCTACTGGCATTGGAAACATATGACTATTTGGGGTGGTAACCCAGCTCAATTTGATGAATCATCAAATTATATTATGGGTTGGTTACGTGATTACTTATGGTTAAATTCATCACCATTAATTAATGGTTATAACCCATTTGGTATGAATAACTTATCTGTTTGGTCATGGATGTTCTTATTTGGTCATTTAATCTGGGCAACAGGTTTCATGTTCTTAATTTCATGGCGTGGTTACTGGCAAGAATTAATTGAAACATTAGTATGGGCACATGAGCGTACACCATTAGCGAATTTAATTCGTTGGCGTGATAAGCCTGTGGCACTATCAATTGTTCAAGCTCGTTTAGTTGGTTTAGTTCACTTCTCAGTGGGTTATATCTTAACATACGCAGCATTTGTAATTGCCTCAACGTCAGGTAAATACGGTTAATTCTATAACTTTAATTTAAAAAATAATTTAGTAATAAATATAATTTATTACTAAATTATTTTTTATAGAATTATTTTTTAAAAGATGCCGTATAAAAATTTTTCGAAAACATTGATTTTTCTTTCGTTTATTATTAATATAACTTTGTTAGATAGCGGTTGCAATATTTTAACGTTGACAAAAATGCTGGTGTAGCTCAATGGTAGAGCAACGGATTTGTAATCCGTAGGTTGGGGGTTCAAATCCCTTCACCAGCTTCAAAATACAATTTATATTTAAATGATTTCTTTATCTATATACCAAAATTAAAATATCAATTATAATTAGTCTAAAACTATTCAAGATGATAAATAATTAATAAAATTTTTATTTTTAAAATTTAAAGGAGTTTTTTATGGGAAATTTTATTGATAAAACCTTTACTGTAATTGCTGACATTTTATTGAAAGTGTTACCTGCAAGTAAACAGGAAAAACAAGCTTTTTCATACTACCGAGCTGGAATGGCAGCACAATCAGATGGTAAATATGCTGAAGCCTTAGAAAATTATTATGAAGCTTTACAGGTTGAAGAGGATCCGTATGATCGAAGTTATACTCTTTATAATATCGGGTTAATCTATGGGAATATTGGAAATAATTCTCAAGCTTTAGAATATTATCACCAAGCATTAGAACTAAATTCTAATTTACCTCAAGCTTTAAATAATATCGCCGTGATCTATCATTCTTCTGGCTTAAATACTTTAACGATGATAAATGAAGAAATTGATGATATTCAACAAGCCGAATATCGAGCTTTAGCAACAGAATTTTTTGATAAAGCAGGCGAATACTGGCGACAAGCGTTAAAACTAGCCCCAGACAACTATCCTGGTGCGCGAAATTGGTTAAAAGTGAGTGGTCGCTTATTTGAAGATAATTAATTTAAATTTTCAAAATTTAGAATTCAAACTCAGTATTTTATTCAAGAATAATCGTTATTTTGTTGTACAATAATACATAGTTAATTAATTTTAAATTTGTAACGATTTAAAATAATAAATCAAATCCCGAAAGTATATTTATTCTTAAATATTTAAATATGTTAAGTCAAAATGGTACAAACTGAAAAAAATATAGGTTTCGTTAGTCAAATCATTGGTCCAGTATTAGATATTCAATTCCCTAGTGGAAATTTACCTCCAATCTACAGTGCAATTAAAATTGACACAGCTGATGGTATTGGTACTATCGTTGAAGTACAACAATTATTAGGTGATAATAAAGTACGTGCTGTTTCTATGCGTTCAACAGACGGTTTAAGACGTGGTGTTGAAGCTGTTGATTTAGGTACTCCAATTAATGTTCCTGTTGGTGTAACAACATTAGGTCGAATTTTTAACGTTATTGGTGAACCTATTGATGAGCAAGGTGATGTTTCATATGACGAAACTTTACCAATTCACCGTGACGCTCCAGCGTTTACTGAATTAGAAACAAAACCATCAATTTTTGAAACGGGTATTAAGGTTGTAGATTTATTAGCACCTTACCGTCGTGGTGGTAAAATTGGTTTATTCGGTGGTGCCGGTGTAGGTAAAACTGTATTAATTATGGAATTAATTAATAATATTGCCAAAGCCCATGGTGGTGTATCAGTATTTGGTGGTGTAGGTGAACGTACTCGTGAAGGTAATGATTTATACGAAGAAATGAAAGAGTCAGGTGTAATTAACGAAAATAATTTCGCTGAATCTAAAGTAGCTTTAGTATATGGTCAAATGAATGAACCTCCAGGTGCTCGTATGCGTGTAGGTTTAACTGCGTTAACAATGGCGGAATATTTCCGTGATGTAAACAAACAGGATGTTTTATTATTTATTGATAACATTTTCCGTTTCACACAAGCCGGTTCAGAAGTATCTGCATTATTAGGTCGTATGCCTTCAGCTGTAGGTTACCAACCAACTTTAGCAACTGAAATGGGTGCATTACAAGAACGTATTACGTCAACAACGCAAGGTTCTATTACTTCAATTCAAGCAGTATATGTACCTGCCGATGATTTAACGGATCCAGCTCCGGCAACAACGTTTGCTCATTTAGATGCAACTACTGTATTATCACGTAACTTAGCAGCAAAAGGTATTTACCCTGCGGTAGATCCATTAGATTCAACATCAACAATGTTACAACCAAACATTGTAAGTGCTGAACACTACAAAATGGCTGAAACAGTAAAAGAAACTTTACAACGTTACAAAGAATTACAAGATATTATCGCTATTTTAGGTATTGATGAATTATCTGAAGAAGATCGTTTAACAGTTGCCCGTGCACGTAAAGTTGAACGTTTCTTATCTCAACCATTCTTCGTTGCAGAAATCTTTACAGGTTCACCTGGTAAATATGTAAGTTTAGAACAAACTATTAAAGGTTTTACAATGATTTTCAACGGTGAATTAGATGATTTACCAGAACAAGCGTTCTATCTTGTAGGGGATATTGACGAAGCCGTTTCAAAAGCAGAAACTCTAAAATAAAGGAGTAACAATTTATGGTTCTAAATATTCGCGTACTTACTCCGGATAGAGTCATCTGTTCAACAACAGCTGATGAAGTTGTTTTACCTGGCTTAACTGGTCAAGTCGGTATATTAGATGGTCATGCTGCATTAATTACAGCTTTAGATACAGGTTTACTAAGAATTAAATTAGATAACAAATGGACCCCTATTATTTTATGTGGTGGTTTAGCCGAAATCGATCGAAATCGGGTTACAGTTTTAGTAAATGATGTAGAAGAACTTGCGTCAATCGAATTAAATGAAGCGACACAAGAACTAGAAAAAGCTGCAGTAGCAGTAGAAAATGCTGACACTAGTAAAGCAAAACTTGATGCATCAATTGAGTTAAAAAAAGCAACAGCTCGTGTTGAGGCTATCAATTATTTATCATAAAAAAAATATAAAACTAAATTTAATTAAATTTAGTTTTATATTTTTTAATAAGTTATGTATAGATTTTGACCGACTTAAAACTTCAATTTAATTAAAATTGTTATAAAAAATTTTAAAGATTCAAAATCCCAATATATGATAACAAATTCTGATTTTAATTTTCAAAAAAATGAAGCTGTCATGTTAGAATTACCATTTTCTGAACATATAGAAGAATTACGACAACGTATTTTTCTTATTTTTGGGATTGTTTTATTATTAACATGTGTCTCTTTCTTTGAAGTTAAATTTTTAGTTAAAATATTAGAACTACCTGTTAGTAATGTAAAATTCTTTCAACTCTCACCAGGTGAATATTTTGTCTCTACTGTAAAAATCTCTTTCTATACAGGATTATTATTTGGAAGTCCATTCGCAATAGGACAATTAATTTTATTCTTATTACCTGGACTGACAAAAAAAGAAACAAAAATTATCTTACCGTTATTAATCAGTTCTTTATGTCTCTTTGGATTGGGACTACTATTTTCGTATTATGCTTTAATCCCAGCAGCTTTAAATTTCTTTTTAAGTTATAGCGACGAAGTTATTGAGCCACTTTGGTCATTTGATCAATATTTTGAATTCATTCTAGTTCTATTTTATAGTACTGGTTTAGCGTTCCAGATTCCTGTCATTCAAATTTTATTAGGATTATTGAATATTGTTTCTGCTAAACAAATGTTAGATTCATGGCGATACGTTATTTTAGTTTCAACAATTATTGGAGCAGTTTTAACACCTTCTACCGATCCACTTACGCAAGTATTGCTTTCTTCTGCAATATTATTGTTATATTTTTCTGGAGTAGGGATCCTGCTTTTAATAAAAAATTAATTTATATATATACTTAAAAAGTATTTAATCCATGGCAACTAACAAGTTTTTTAAAAGTCTTTTATTTACTTTAACGATTGCTATAAGTTTATTCGGTTTTTCTATTGAAGATTCTTTAGCTTACCCTGTTTTTGCACAACAAGGTTATTCAAATCCACGTGCAGCAAATGGTAAATTAGCATGTGCTAATTGTCATTTAAACCAAAAAGCAATTGAAATTGAAGCACCGCAAGCAGTACTTCCAAATTCTGTATTTGAAATCGAAGTTAAAGTACCATATGATACAACACGTCAACAAATTGGTGCAAACGGTAAAAAAGCTGATTTAAATGTTGGTGGTATTGTAATTTTACCAAAAGGTTTTAAACTAGCGGCTAAAAATCAAATTCCAGAAGAAGTAAAAGTGAAAAATAAAGGTGTATTTATTTCACCATACAGTACTGAATTTGATAATATTTTAGTTGTTGGACCAATTGCAGGTAAAAAACACCAAGAATTAATTTTCCCCGTAGTAGCTCCGGATCCGGAAAAAGATTCAAATGTTAAGTACTTAACGTACCCATTATACGCAGGTGGAAACCGTGGTCGAGGCCAAGTTTATCCTACAGGTGAAAAAAGTAACGTAAATAGTTTTGGTGCTGTTCAAGCTGGTCAAATTTCTGAAATTGCAACGACAGAGAAGAACGAATCAAAAATTACTATCGTTAATTCGAATGGAACAACAACATCACAAATCGTTCCTAAAGGTTTACAATTAACTGTAAAACAAAATGATATAGTTAAAGTAGATCAATCTTTAAATATTGATCCAAATGCTGGTGGTTTTGGTCAAGAAGAAACAGAAATCGTATTACAAAAACCAGCTCGTATTATTGGTTATTTAGCATTCTGTTTTAGTGTACTATTAACACAAGTGTTATTAATTTTAAAGAAAAAACAATTCGAGAAAGTTCAAGCTGCAGAACTAAACTTCTAAGAATAAAAAGGAATGACTTTAAAAATTTGTCATTCCTTTTTGAGTAGTCAAATTTAGTATAATTCGTCTTCTTGGTGAACCCAAATTGTACAATCTGATTTAGGGTAAGCGATACAAGTTAAAACGAAACCTTCACCTACTTGATCATCATCTAAGAATGATTGTTCTGATTGATCAATTTCACCTTCTTTTACGATACCAGCACATGTAGAACATGCACCTGCACGACAAGAGTATGGTAAATCAACACCGTTTTCTTCTGCAGCATCTAATACAAATACATCATCACCACAATCGATTGTTACATCGATATCATGCTCTTCTGAAAACATACTAAGTTTGTAAGTAGCCATATAAATCCTTATTTTAAATTAATATAAAGTAAATACTAAAAATGCAATTTTATTATTACTTTACTGTTTATTATTATATTATACTACGTAAAAGAGCTACAAGTAATTTTTTTTTTTTTTTTTTAAACTTTTAAATTTATTTAAAAGATTGTTTTAAACGACCCGCTTTACCTTTTAAGTTACGTAAGTAATATAACTTAGAACGACGAACTTTCGATGAACGTAAGACTTGAATTGAATCAATTTTAGGAGAATGAATTAAAAAGATTCGTTCTACGCCAATACCTTGTAAAACTTTTCGTACAGTTATAGTTGTATTAATTGATGTATTTTTTCTTGCAAGAACAGTTCCTTCATAAAATTGAACACGTTCTTTGTTACCCTCAATAATTTTAACACCAATTTTAACGCTATCGCCAATACGGATTATTGGTAAATCACTTTTAATAAAATTTTTGTGTAAATTATCAATGGCTTGTTGTTTGTTTAACTTAACCATAAAACTTTTCGATTTAAATAATTTATTATTAGCAATACTACAGTTATACTCCCAAAAAAACAATATTAAAAATTATCTTAATGCATCCGACTGGGTTCGAACCAGTGATGTTCCATTGGAAAACGGATTATGAGTCCGGTGCCTTCAACCACTCGGCCACGGATGCATATATGGAGCTGATGGGAATTGAACCCACGTCCATTTAAATTTTATTAAAGCACTCATTCACAGGCATAGTTCTTTTAACAGAACAAAATCTAAGGTTATTCTAAACTATAAAAAAACGAAAAGTCTAGTTATAGTGAACAAAAAAATTTAACAGAATATATTATATACTAAACAGCAAACGCTAAAGAAGATGAGTTCTTATTAATTTGTTTGAAGTTAAAAGGAATTATATTGTTAGCAGTTATTTTAAAATTGCATGTTTTTACGGAGAATAGCGGCTCCGACCTGCATCATACTTTACTTAACTTTTAAATGTCAAAACCAAGGCAGCCCCTATTTCATTAATTAAATTTTTTAATATATATAAATTTTTAATTAGATAAGCATGAAGGGAATCGAACCCCCGACTTTCAGAATCGGAATCTGATGCTCTATCCACTGAGCTACATGCTTTGTGGATTAGAAAAAAATTTAATAAAAATTGATTAGACCTAAAAAACGATAAGACTAAAATTTTCTCTAACTCTTATTTGGGTATAATATCATTAAAAAACAAAATATGACAAGATTAACCTGAAAATTATAAATATTTAAGTTCAGGGTTTTATACTTGAACTTAAATTATTAAATTTGGTTTAGTAGTAAATTTTACCACCACCCCATTTCTCACTAACAATACGTGGAGATAACATAATGTGACCAGCAATTGCATATAAATCATCATCAGTTAAAGAACGCATACGAGGGTAGATATCTGCACTTTTAATACTTGGGTGTACTTCTGCGATAGACTCTAAGCCATCATACGTTAACGGATTTTTTAAATAATCAACTAATGCGTTAATATTATCACGACGAGGTGTCGCTAAACTTAAACCTTCAGGATCTAAACCAACGTTTGGATTTGTTTTTGTCATACCACCTACGTGACATGCACCACATGTTGCATTGAATAAACGTTTACCACGTTTTACTTGTTCTGGTGTTAATACAGTTGTTGTACCTGCATTATCAACAACTACAGTTCGAGTTGCTTCATCTAAATCAATTGCAGATGCTGTTGTAACAAAAATATTAAAAATACTAAATAAAATTAAGGCGCAAAATTTCGAATATTTTTTAAACATAATTTAAAAACATTATTTATAAAATTGAAACCAAGAATACAAAGGATAGCTAATTTTACTTGTTTACCCTTTTTTGTAGTTTTGACATATTTGCAAGTAAACCACGCAATCGAATATTTTCCCATCCTGCCACTAAAAGAGAAGCTATAATTAAAACTTGACTGAACAATAAAATTGGATCTAATCGCCATCCATGAACCATTAGAATACAACTATAAAGTAAACCAATTGTAGCAAAAAAAATATCTTCATCGCGTGCTACCTCTGGCTTAACAACTCGAAGATAATATAGTAATATTACTCCAAATCCTAAGATTAAACCTAATAAAATATTTGGACCAAAACCAATGTTTATCATAAGTAATTCTCGAAAGATTTTAATTAACTATAAATATTTAATTTGTAAATTTAATTATGAACGTACAATACGATCACTTTTACTAATAATAACTAAAGCAATTCCAATTGCAGATACTACAACGCCACCTGCTACTAAACTAGATATAAAATTTGATAATGAAGCTGTCATTTCTAATTCCGTTTTTTTTTAAATTAAAAATAATAAGATTGACTACAATATTAATTGTATCAGCTTTTCTAAAAAAAACATAATTAATATTTTCGGCAATTTAGTTTGTAATATTATTATAATAGAAGTTATTCCGAAATTACTAATTTAAACTAAAAAAAATTTGTTAATGTCTAAAATTACTTAATTGTAAGTTAGTAGGTATAGTATTAATACAAATCATTAAATCAAACATCATGCTGCTATCTTACGATCCTGACAAAATAAGTTTTCTAAAAATTTTATTAAAAACTATACCCAATTTATACAGTACTAAATTTATGAGAAATATGCAACTACTAATTAAAAAATAAATGTATTGTTATTTTACTGGAATTTTATTATAATTTATATTAAGCCCGGATAGCTCAGTTGGTAGAGCAGTGGATTGAAGATCCTCGTGTCACCGGTTCGAATCCGGTTCTGGGCATTTAACTTATTGGTTTAGAATTTAAGAATTTTGTTTGTTTTGAATCAAATTGTAAATCAACAGTTCCTACAGGTCCATTTCTTTGCTTGGCAATAATTAATTCGACTTGATCAGGTAAATTTATTTCATCATCAAGTTTTGTTAGGTTATAATAACTCTCACGATATAACATTAAAACTAAATCAGCATCTTGTTCAATAGACCCACTTTCACGTAAATCAGATAAAATTGGACGTTTATTTAAACGACTTTCAACACTCCTGCTTAACTGCGATAAAGCAATAATAGGAACATTGAATTCACGTGCTAGAGTTTTTAATGACCGGGTAATTTGAGATAATTCTTGAGTACGGTTTTCGGTTTTAAATTTAGTATTTTGCATTAACTGTAAATAATCAATAATAACTAATCCGATTTGGTTTTGCTCAAAAATAATTTTCTTAATTTTCGTTTTGATATCATTAATGGATGGATTAGGTGTATCATCAATAAATAAAGGTAAACCGGAAAGATACTTAATAGTTGTATTTAATTTCATCCAATCATCTTTATAAATATTTCCAGTTTTTAATCGAAAATTCGTTATATTAGTTTCATTTGTTAATAAACGGTAAATCAATTGTTCTTTTGACATTTCAAGACTAAAAAATAAAACTGGTAAATTTAAATTCTTAATAACATTTGAACTTATATTTAAAGCTAAAGCTGTTTTACCCATTGAAGGGCGAGCTGCGATAATAATTAAGTCTGATTTTTGAAAACCTTGTGTAAACGAATCTAAATCAAAAAATCCAGATGAAATACCCGATAATGATGGTTTTAAAGCTTTTTGTTTTAATTCTAAAAAAACCTGTGATAATAATTCTGCACTACTAATTAATTTCTGTTGTTTAATTTCATTTGTTAAATTAAAAATATCCGATTCTAAATTAAATAAAATTGACTCTAATGAAATATTTGTAATATATGCTGAATTAATTAATTCGTAACCTAATTTAATTAAAGTACGACGTAAAAACTTATCACGTATTAAGTTAATATAATCTTCTAAATATACTAAATTTGGGACATAGTTAATTAGTTCAATCAATACTTCAACACCTCCAATTTCTTCTAACTGTCCATTATCTTGAAGATAACTATTTAAAGTAATTAAGTCTATTGGAGTTTTATTACTATACATCTCAATAATAGCTTTATAAAGAGTCTGATGATTTTTAAAATAAAAAGTTTTTACATTAACACTACGTAATGTAATTTCAATTGCTTCAGAGCTAATCAACAAACTACTTAAAATTATTTTTTCAGCTAAAAAATTATGGGGTAAATATTTTTTAATAGTTAAGGGCCCTAAATTCTTATTAGAATCTTGCATAATTTAAAATTTTTTCAATGATGTTATTAAATAAAATTTAACATGTTGCTTTTTTAATCTATTATACTTAAAATATATATATATCAAGCGTCCTTAGTTCAGTTGGTAGAACGCTAGTCTCCAAAATTAGATGTCGAGGGTTCAAGTCCTTCAGGGCGCGTTTCTCTTAATATTAAGAGGTTTATATTTTTTAGATAGAATTTCTAATAAAAAGCAATCAGTAATTAATTTCTTTGTTTTATTAAAAGAGATTATTTCAGCTTTAAATAAAAAATAACTTTCTTTTTCAAAACGAATAAAAAAGTAATTCAAAAATTCATATAAATTAATATTGAATTTATAAAGCGGTAAATTAATATGGCTAAAAAAGTAACAGCATTAATTAAATTAGCTTTACCTGCAGCAAAAGCAACACCAGCTCCTCCTGTAGGCCCTGCCTTAGGTCAACATGGTCTAAATATTGCAGCTTTTTGTAAAGAATATAATGCAAAGACAAATGATAAGATTGGTCTTATCATTCCAGTTGAAATTTCAGTATATGAAGATAGAAGCTACACATTTCTTCTTAAAACGCCGCCGGCATCTGTTTTATTAGCAAACGCTGCGAAAATTAAAAAAGGATCATCAACACCTAATCGAGTGAATGTTGGTTCAATTACTAAAGCTCAATTAGAAGAAATTGCAAGCATTAAATTACCTGATTTAAACACTACAAAAATTACAAGTGCAATAAAAATCGTTGAAGGAACTGCTCGTAATATGGGTATTTCAATCGCAGATTAATAATATACACTTGATAAATTTATTGGGGAAATTTTATGCAAAAAATATCACGTCGTCATCAAGAAAATCAAGCAAAAACACAAAACATTCTTTTTACGGAACTTGACAATGCAATTACCGTTTTAAAAGAAACAGCAACAGCAAAATTTACTGAAACAGTTGAATTACACGCAAATTTAAATATTGATCCCAAATATGCAGACCAACAATTACGTACAACCGTAACTTTGCCGCATGGGGTTGGTAAATCAATTAAAATTGCTGTTTTAACTAATGATAGTAATATTGCTGAAGCACAAAGTGCTGGAGCTGATATTGTTGGAAATACCGATTTAATTGATCAAATTAGTCAAGGTAATATTGATTTTGATTTATTAATCGCAACGCCAGATATGATGCCAAAATTAGCAAAACTAGGTCGTGTTTTAGGACCTAAAGGCTTAATGCCATCACCAAAATCTGGAACAGTAAGTACAACATTAACAGCAACTTTATCAGATTTTAAAAAAGGTAAATTTGAATATAAAGCTGATAAAGCAGGTGTTGTACATATTAGTTTTGGTAAGTCAGATTTCACTGCTGTACAATTAAATGAAAATTTAACAGCTTTATACCAATCGATTGAACAAAACCGACCATCCGGTGTTAAAGGAAAATATTTTAAAAAAATGTTCATTTGCACAAGTATGGGACCGTCAATTCAATTAGATTTAGATATCTTTGAATAACAAATACCTTTTTCTTAAAAAAACTTTACTTATTAATTAAACCTCTTAAATATTATGTCAGAAAAAATCGATCAAATCGTTGAAGAATTAAAAACATTAACATTATTAGAAGCTGCTGAATTAGTTAGTCAAATCGAAGAAACATTCGGTGTAGATGCTTCAGCTGCAGTAGGTGGTCCTGTTGTTATGGCTGCTGCAGGTGCAGCAGAAGAAGTTGAAGAAAAAACAGAATTTAACGTAATGTTAGATGAAGTTCCTGCAGATAAGAAAATTGCAGTATTAAAAGTTGTTCGTGCATTAACTGGGTTAGGCTTAAAAGAAGCTAAAACGTTAGTAGAATCTGCTCCTCAACAAGTACAAGAAAGTGTTGCTAAAGATGCTGCAGAAGATGCACAAAAACAATTAGAAGCAGCTGGTGGTAAAGTTTCTTTAACATAAATTCATTCATTAAATTCTAATAATTCAAAAATTATTAGAATTTAAATATTATTTAATTTTTAATCAAACCTAGAACTTAAACAGTTATTAAAGTTTTTTATATCCTCGCAATTCATTTAACGTAAATTAAAAAATATTAAATCAAATACTAATAATACCTAAGTCTTATTCACATTTAAACGGACTTAAGTATTATTAAAATTATTTAATCAAATTGTTTACCACGATTATATTGTAAATAAGCAGCAACAAATAAACCAAAAGCACTTACAGTGATCATTCCTAAAACGATTCCCGATAATAAAGGTTCTACCATTTATTTTTAACTCTTAATATTGTAAATTTATGATATATTATTATAAATATCTTTATAATTATTTCAACTCTTGAATTAAACTTTAAAAGTTTAGTCAGTAAAAAATAATTTAAAATAATATTTTTTTAGTGTAATTAATTGATTATCTAAAACCAATGGCAGCTTGCCAAACAAAAGCTAATAATAAGAAGAAAACAGGAACAATTGGTAAAACATCAACGATTGGACTGAATGCTGCATATGCTTCAGGTAATCGAGCTAATAATAAACTTTCCATAACTAAAACCTCTCTGTAGATTTATAAAATGTTAAATATATTAAATTTAATAATATTAATTCTACTATAAAAATACGGAAAAGTTTGATTTATCTTAAGGATTTTTTTTAACTCTCTCATATTTCCATAGACAATTCATGGTAATAAGTCTTAGTTCTAATTTTTTACTAACCGTAGTATTTAGTATTACAACTTTGTTTTTAGCTACAGTTTTATTTCTAATTGTTAGAATCATTTTTCTAGCTTTTGGTATAACACTATTTTTCTGATTTATTGAAAAAGATAGCATTGCTTAAACTTTGACATTTTGAAATGAATTAGAGAGTTTAAGTAATTTATTTGAAAATAGTTGAAAAGAATAATTAGTATTTTATTTTTAACTAAACTCGATTAAGTAATATATACCGAAAAGAATAATAGGTTTTTTTATTAATATGAAAATTTATTATTAACTTAATGTATAATTAGAAATACAAGTTGATAAGACGAAAGTAAAAATTAAACTTAAGGTTTACTTAAAAAATGATTTTATTTAAGGATTAAAAAATATGACCATTGCTATTGGACAAAACCAAGAACGTGGTTTATTTGATCTAGTTGATGATTGGTTAAAGAAAGACAGATTTGTCTTCGTTGGTTGGTCAGGTTTATTATTATTCCCTACAGCTTATTTAGCTACGGGTGGTTGGATGACAGGTACTACATTTGTAACTTCATGGTACACACATGGTTTAGCAAGTTCATACCTTGAAGGTTGTAACTTCTTAACAGCTGCAGTATCAACTCCAGCTAACAGTATGGGTCACTCATTATTATTATTATGGGGTCCTGAAGCACAAGGTGATTTCACTCGTTGGTGTCAAATTGGTGGTTTATGGGCATTCATCGCTTTACACGGTGCATTTGGTTTAATTGGTTTCTGTTTACGTCAGTTTGAAATTGCACGTTTAGTAGGTATTCGCCCTTATAACGCGATTGCTTTCTCTGGTCCAATTGCTGTATTCGTATCAGTATTCTTATTATACCCATTAGGTCAAGCTAGTTGGTTCTTCGCTCCAAGTTTCGGTGTTGCTGCAATTTTCCGATTCTTATTATTCTTACAAGGTTTCCACAACTGGACTTTAAACCCATTCCACATGATGGGTGTTGCTGGTATTTTAGGTGGTGCTTTATTATGTGCAATCCACGGTGCAACTGTAGAAAACACATTATTTGAAGATGGTGATGCTGCAAACACATTCCGTGCGTTTACACCAACACAATCTGAAGAAACATACTCAATGGTAACAGCGAACCGTTTCTGGTCACAAATTTTTGGTGTAGCGTTTTCTAACAAACGTTGGTTACACTTCTTCATGTTATTTGTACCTGTAACAGGTTTATGGACTAGTGCAGTAGGTATTGTAGGTTTAGCATTAAATTTACGTGCATACGATTTCGTATCACAAGAATTACGTGCAGCTGAAGATCCAGAATTCGAAACATTCTACACAAAAAATATTTTATTAAACGAAGGTATTCGTGCGTGGATGGCTGCGCAAGATCAACCACATGAAAACTTCGTATTCCCTGAGGAGGTATTACCACGTGGAAACGCCCTTTAATAGTAGTATTGCAGGCCGTGACATTGAATCTACAGGTTTCGCTTGGTGGAGTGGAAATGCCCGTTTAATCAATGTTTCAGGTAAATTATTAGGTGCTCACGTAGCACATGCTGGTCTAATGGTATTTTGGGCCGGTGCTATGGTATTATTTGAAGTATCACACTTCGTACCTGAAAAACCAACATATGAACAAGGATTTATTTTAATCCAACATTTAGCAACATTAGGTTACGGTATCGGACCAGGTGGTGAAATTACATCAACTGTTCCTTATTTTGCTGTAGGTGTTATTCACTTAATTTCATCAGCAATTTTAGGTTTTGGTGGTATTTACCACTCATTATTAGGTCCTGATACATTAGAAGAATCATTCCCATTCTTTGGTTATGACTGGCGTGATAAAAACAAAATGACTACAATTTTAGGTATTCATTTATGTTTATTAGGCTTAGGTTCTTTCTTATTAGTAATCAAAGCTATGTACTTAGGTGGTGTATATGATACATGGGCACCGGGTGGTGGTGATGTTCGTTACATTACAACACCAACATTAAATCCAATTGTAATTTTCGGTTACGTATTCCGTTCTCCTTTCGGTGGTGACGGATGGGTAGTAGCTGTAAATAACATGGAAGATGTTATTGGTGGTCACATCTGGGTAGGTATCTTATGTATCGTAGGTGGTATCTGGCATATCTTCACAAAACCATTTGCATGGGCACGTCGTGCTTTTGTATGGTCAGGTGAAGCATATTTATCATACAGTTTAGCTGCTATTTCATTAATGGGTTTCACTGCTGCATTATACGCATGGTATAACAACACAGCATACCCAAGTGAATTATATGGTCCAACTGGTCCAGAAGCATCTCAATCTCAAGCATTTACATTCTTAGTACGAGATCAACGTTTAGGTGCTAATGTATCATCTGCACAAGGTCCTACTGGTTTAGGTAAATACTTAATGCGTTCACCAAGTGGTGAGATCATTTTTGGTGGTGAAACTATGCGTTTCTGGGATTTACGTGCTCCATGGGTAGAACCATTACGTGGTCCAAACGGTTTAGATATCAACAAAATTAAAAATGATATTCAACCATGGCAAGAACGTCGTGCAGCAGAATACATGACACACGCACCTTTAGGTTCGTTAAACTCAGTAGGTGGTGTAGCAACAGAAATTAACTCTGTTAACTACGTTTCGCCTCGTTCATGGTTATGTTGTTCACATTTCTTCTTAGGTTTCTTCTTCTTAATCGGTCACTGGTGGCATTCGGGTCGTGCTCGTGCAGCCGCAGCTGGTTTCGAAAAAGGTATTAACCGTGCTAATGAACCTGTATTATCAATGCGTCCTATTGATTAATTCATTTTTATTAGATCTATATTTTTTGTTCAATTTTTTATTGAACAAAAAATATAAAAAAACTTTTTTTTATATTACTTAACACAACAAATTTACACTTTTTCTATACAATTAAAAAACTATCAAATATTAATTAATGGGTTACCTGGGACTCGAACCCAGAACAAATCGGTTAAAAGCCGAGTACTCTACCATTGAGTTAGCAACCCTATATATATATATATTAACATAAAAGCCAAAGATTATTAAAGTTTTTAAATTAAAAAAACTTTATATCTAATTATTAGATACTAAATAAAATATTATTTAAAATAATATATTTACTTTATAAATTTTAAAGTAAAATTACAAATAACATTATAAGTTATTTTGTTATTTGAAATTTTAATAAAAATTTATAAATTAAGGATTTTAAAAATGGTTAATTGGCAAGTTATAGGTCAACTAGTAGCTACAGGTGCTATTATGTTATCGGGTCCAGTAGTAATTGTATTATTAGCATTAAAAAAAGGTAATCTTTAATACTTTTCGTCTTTCGATCATCAATATAAAAAATTTTAATAAATATATATGATAACTTTATTAGTAGCTTTACTAGTCTTAATTTCATTAGGTTTAGTTGTAACTGTACCTGTAGCTTTAGCTACTCCAGGTGAATGGGAAGTATCTAAAGGAAAATTTAATAGATTTTTCCAAATTTGGGTTTTCCTTGTAATTGTTATTGCCGCTGCTGACGGTATTTCATCGTCAATTTAGTGTATCTAGAAATTATAGTCTAAACTATAATTTCTAAAAATAAAACTATTGACATTCTAAACAGAAAATTATATAGTTATCTTAGTGCATACTTGTGGTGAAATTAAACTATTTACCTCTGCGGGCATAGCTCAGTGGTAGAGCGCGACCTTGCCAAGGTCGATGTCGCGCGTTCGAATCGCGTTGCCCGCTATCTAGTTTTTATAGCTAGAATGTATCACTATATTGCCCCCATCGTCTAGAGGCCTAGGACAGCTCCCTTTCACGGAGCAGACAGGGATTCGAATTCCCTTGGGGGTATTAATTTGTTAAGTTATATCGAAGATTCTAAGTATAGGTATAAATATAAAGCTTTAAAATAAAAAATAAAATTTTTTAATTACTTTCGTCAAAACTAAATCGATTCATTATGAATCGATTTAATTTATTATTATTCAAGATCTTTACGGTTTGGATTTCGTGATGGATCACTTGAAAGAAAACCAAAAATAAATAACGAAACAAAAAAGATTACAGTTGTATAAACTAAAATTTTTAAAGTTAACATGGAATTTTTCCTAGGAACTGTTTTTAATATTATTAATTATACTAAAATATAAGAATTCTAAATAATTTAATTAACAAAAAAATTATTTTTATTTTTATTTTTACTTTAATTTTAATGCGTACGGAAAAGCTTTATAAACAGATATTTGTATGTTTGTTTTAACATTCAATTCTTTTATAAATGACTCTTGGATTGAAACGTGACCTTCAACAAACATATAGTCATTTGTATCATAATATTTTAATAAATCATCTGCTAGATTTCCCCAAACTATCAGTTTACAAATGGTATATTTATTTTTTCGATATTGATAAAATTTTCCTATAAATTCAGTTACGGGAATTTCATTTTCAATTGAACTTTTTTTTGGTGTTCCAAGAAGTTTTACAATCAAAGTTGTATAATTCATTCTAAAAAAAAATTATGTTTATAAAAAAGATAAAAATATGATGTTAAAATATGATTTATAAAAATCATATTTTAAACTCTTAAAAAAATTAAATAACTAAATTTTTCTGTTTTTGAATATCTTCAAAATTAATATCTCGTAATCGTTTTAATAATCTAATAAAATATTCTAAGAAATAGTCATCTAATTGAATAACTTCACTAGAATCAATCTTGAATGTTTTGTATAAATCAAAAGTAGATTTTGAAAAATTATTTTCAACATTTAAAATTTCGGCAAAAGCAAGTCGGTCACTAATATTTTGTCCCCATTCAAAGAACCCAAAGAAGCGACTAATTACTTTTAAAAGAAAAACCGGAATTTGATTTACTTTAGCTGTTTGTCCAGCTAACTGTTCACACAAACTAATAATTTCTGATGAAATCCAACCTTTTGGACCACCTAAAAAGAACGTTTGATTTACAGTTTTCGGTAACTGAAGTGATCGTAAACAAAATTTTGCTATATCTTGTGTATCCATATAAGAAACACAAGTTTTTTCATTTGTTACCCAAATTGGTAAATTTTCTAAGATAGGAATTGCATATTGCTCAATTAACCCTTGATAAAATCCTGTTAATCTAAAAATGGTATAAGGTACTGTTGAATTCTTTAATTGAATTTCTATACCTTGTTTCATTTCCATTAAAGGAATGTTATCGAATTGTTCTAAATTTTGTGTGGAACAAAAAATAAACCTTTTAACATCAGCTGCTTTTGCAGATTCAATTAATGCTAATTTTCCATCCCAATCAACCGTTTTTAAATCTTCTTCATCTGAGGGACGACTAGTAGAAGCATCAATAACAGCTGTAATCCCTTGAAAACAAGGGGGAATTGTTTCAGGGATACTCAGATCTCCATAAACTAATTCAGCTCCCCATTCTTTTAAAAAATTAGCACGACGGAAATTTCTTACCATGCAACGAACAGGATAACCTTTTGTTAAAGCTTGTAAGACAATTTGTCGACCTAACGTTCCAGTACCACCAACAACAAGTAAACTCATAAATATATTTTCGTTAAAATTTTATGCAGTTTTAATCAAAAATTGTACTTTGTAAAATATCTTGTGCTTCAATATTTACTAATTCTTTTTTCGTTAAAACTTGACCACGACTATCAAAAATTCGATTTGCTTGACGCATACGAGCTCGATCTAAAGCATTTTTTACACTTCGTGCATTTGCAAATAAAGGTTTTTGTTTTCGACGCGTAATATACTCCGTTAAAGCTACTTCTGCATCTGGAGTTAATTGATATTGTTGTTCTTCTAACATCAATTTAGAAATTTGTAATAACTCATCTACTGTATAATCAGGGAAATCAATATGATTTGCAATACGAGAAGATAAACCAGGATTTGATTCATAGAATTTATCCATAGGTTCTTTATAGCCTGCTAAAATTACAACTAAGTCATCTCGTTGGTTTTCCATAACTTGTAACAAGATTTCAATAGCTTCTGAACCGTAATCTCGTTCATTATCAGGTTTGTATAAATAGTATGCTTCATCAATAAATAAAACACCACCCATAGCTCGTTTAAGAACTTCTTTAGTTTTAGGTGCAGTATGGCCAATATATTGACCTACTAAATCATCCCGAGTTACTGTTAATAAATGACCTTTTGCAACATAACCTAATTGATATAAAATATCAGCCATTTTTAAACCAACGGTCGTTTTTCCAGTACCAGGGCTACCTGTAAATGACATGTGTAAACCTGGACTACCCGCAGTAATACCTAAATTTTTTCGTAATTTATCGATTAATAATAAAGCAGCGATTTCGCGAATACGTGTTTTTACTGGTGCTAAACCAACTAATTCCTCATCTAAAATATTTAAAATTTTAGCAATTTCAGTTTTAGCGTACTCTTCTTGTAAATTAACAGGAGTTGTAGTTAAAGAACTCATAATAATAATTAATAATTAAATATAATGTAAAAAAAAGTTATACACTAAATTGATTATATATTAATCAATCTAGCATATAAAAGTATTAAATATTTCTATTTAACTTTATAGAATTGATTGTGGAATACTTGATAAACAAATTAATGCAAAACCTGCACTTCCACAAGCACCTACAAAGAAACCACCTTTAAATTGATCCCATGCTTTTCGCGTTTGAAGATCATTTTCACCTGCATCAGGTGACTCTTTTCCAGGTTTAAATGTAGCGGCTCCATAAATAGTTAAGCCTAAAGTTAAAATAAGAATTAAACCAATTGTTGAAAGGAAGCCGGCAAATAAAGCAATATCAGAATTACGTAATGGTCCTAATTTAGTAAATGGACCTATTAAAAAGTATCCATGTGCTAAGCCAATTTCTAAACCACGTAATAATGGAGTTAAACCAAATCGGTACGCCGGTAAATTCATTAATAAAGCTCGTGTCACCGCTGATGACGTAATTGGTGTTGCTAAATGTCCTACAAATGGATCATCATTATAAGGTTTAATAAAATTAGCCATAAATTTAATTTAAAATTTAATGAAATTAATAGTAAAATTGTTTAAATAATCTAAGGTATTCAAAAATTCAATGAAAATTTTTACCAACCAAAATTTTTATATAGATTACTATATAATATATACTAATATACAGAAAAAATTTTATAAACTTCATTTTTATAAAACAAAAAGATTTTATGACAGTTGCTATCGATTATATTTTATTAGTAGGATTTTCTTTTGCCGTTGCTTCAGGTTTATATTTAGGCTTAAAATCAATTAAATTAATTTAAGTTTAAAATTAAATTTCGAAAATGCAAAAAGAAATTCGTCAAGATAATATTGTTGGATCACGACGTTTCAGTAATTTTTTTTGGGCAGCGTTTTTAGCTCTTGGTGGTATTAGTTTTTTATTAGCGGGATTATCAAGTTATTTCAAAATTAATTTCCTCCCATTTGCAAATCCAGCGGAATTAGTATTTATTCCTCAAGGAGTAGTTATGATGTTTTATGGAACATTAAGCTTCTCATTTAGTCTTTATATAGGTGCAACAATATTATGGGATATTGGAAGTGGATATAATGAATATAATAAGATCGAAAGTCTTGTCAAAATTGTTCGAAAAGGATTTCCTGGGAGAAATCGTGAAATTCTTTTAACATATCCAGTAACAAGTATTCAGTCTATAGGAATAAAGATTTCAGAAGGTTTAAACCCTCAAAGAAGCATCTATTTATGTTTAAAAGATGAACGGAAAATTCCTTTAACACCGGTTCAACAACCGACTTCAATTTCAAATTTAGAAAAACAAGCAGCTGATTTAGCAAAATTTTTAGATTTAAAATTAGAAAATTTATAGCGAGTTTATTGCTTTTTATACCCGCATAATTCTATAATTGTTTTATGCGGGCATAGTTTAGTGGTAAAACCTTAGCCTTCCAAGCTAATGATGGGGGTTCGATTCCCCCTGCCCGCTTTTAAATAATTTTTTGAATGAGCAACAATCATTTTTTATAGGAGAATATAGAATTATGTCTGGTGGATCTACTGGTGAGCGTCCGTTTTCGGATATTATTACAAGTGTACGTTATTGGATTATTCATAGTATTACAATCCCGTCACTTTTCGTATCAGGATGGTTATTTATTAGTACAGGTTTAGCATACGATGTATTCGGTACACCACGTCCAAATGAATACTTCACACAAGATCGTCAACAAGTACCATTAGTAAATGATCGATTCAGTGCTAAACAAGAATTAGAAGATTTAACTAAAGGTTTATAATTTATCAAGGGGTAAAAAACATGACAAACAATATTAATCAACCTGTAGCATATCCAATTTTTACTTTCCGTTGGTTAGCTATTCATGGCTTAGCAATTCCAACTGTATTTTTCTTAGGTGGAATTACAGCAATGCAATTCATTCAACGATAAATTACTAATATAGAAACGAGGTAAATTTTATGACGGGTCCAAATCCAAATAAACAAGCAGTAGAATTAAATCGAACTTCTCTTTACTGGGGACTTCTATTAATTTTTGTTTTAGCTGTTTTATTTTCAAGTTATTTCTTCAATTAATTTTATAAATTAGGAGTTTTTTATATGTCAGGTACTGGTAGAATTCCTTTATGGCTTGTAGGCCTTGTAGGTGGTTTAGCTGTAATTACTATGCTTAGTTTATTTATTTATGGTGCATATTCTGGTTTAGGTTCATCTTTATAAAAAGATAACAAACTATAAATGAAATAATTAATAAATTCTTTACCTAAAATTTATTTATTTTAGGTAAAGAATTTATCTGTAGTTTTCTTTTCTAATTAAAATACTAAATCAATTATCTGTTAGTTTTTAATTTCTTAAAATCCACTTTTTAAATTGGCGAATGAATTTTGACCACCCTTTTTTTTGTTTTTTTCTAAAACGATTTTGTTGTTGTTTTCTATATTCTGATTCATCCAAATTTGATTGTTTACCTAACCAACCCCACCATAGCCGTGGAAATTTTAAAGATTTTCGGTCATTAGTCATGATCTCTATCTGTTTTGAACCTCCATCTTGCCACGATGTATAACCGCCACTATAAATACTTGTTTGTGGACGTTTACCAATATGAATTTCAGTATTTTCCGTAAGGAATGGTATATAAAAATATTGGCCAAAAGCTGCATGTAATAATCCTAAACAAACAAGGAAATAATGCATTGTTATAACCATCATAAATATTGGTTGAAGTAATGCTGATTCATCGAATCGTTCTGATGGAATTAAAACCATACTATCATATGTATATAAACGATACATAATTCTAATAATTTCACCTTCAAAAAGACTTGAAACAATAAGATAAGTCCAATGCCAACGAATTAGGTACGGACAATATTTTTTATTTATTCTTACAATAAATACGTACATTAGTAAGGGAGCAATTTCTTGTAACTGACCTCCAATAAAACGCCAAATATTTGGGAATATTTGACCATAAATTGAGTAATAACCTTTACTTGCTTGAATTTTCAACGTTTCAGGTAAATTTGCAATTAACATTGAAATAGGATCAATTCTATACCCATTACGCTCACTTGCATAAACTAGGGATGATTTTAAAAAATTTAAAGGATTTTGATTTATAAATTCAAGATACATAATCTTTTGATCTTGAGCATCTTCAATGTAGGCTTCGGTAAGCATATCATCAAGATACCGACTAGTTAAACGATTATAACTAATCATATCACCATACCAGCCAATTAAATCTTTTAAATGGGTATACCATAAAAAGCCTGCAAATAAGCTAATACAAGATATATAGAATGAAGTTTTTATATTATAACGGTTTGCAAGAATTACAAATCGAACAAAAGTAATAAAAAGAAGTATATTTTCAATATCAACTAATCCTAGACCGTATTGATACCGTTCTAAAAATCCTTGAAAAACGAGTTTAAGTGTTTCAATTGACATTTCAGTTGAAACAGGGACTCCATCAAAGCTTGTGTTTAAATATGTATTTGGATCGTCTAGCCCAAAAAAATTTAAAACGGTTTCTTGATCAATATTAATTAATAAGAGAAAAAGTTTTAATAGATTGTGCATGTCTGAGTTTTCCCATTTTGAGTTAGGTTAAATATTTCTAAAATAAAAGTATTTACAAAAAACCAATCGGATTTAAAAATAATTAGATTAATATAGTAAATGTAAAAGGAAGAAAAACTAAATAATCGAATAAAGATATCAAATCGATAAATTTTATATCACAACATTATAATAATAAAGCTATAGCTTTCAAAAGTATATGCTCTACATTTTAGTGCAAAAAGCTTACTTATTTAAGTTAGGATTGTTATTAAAATAATCAAAAAAAGAAAATTTTGTAAAGTCAAAAATGAAAAAATTAAACTAAGAAATTTTTTCTGGTTTTAAGAAAAATTATTTTTTATTTAAAACTAGGCTATTATATATATAGTAATAATGTTATATTGAAGAAATTTTTTACTAACAATAAACTTTTAAATTTTCTTTACTTGAAATAATGAAACGTTTTAACATCTTAACTTTACTTATTGCCGTTTTAATCACTTTAACACCAACTATAGCTTCTGCCGAAATCGGTGGATTAACAAAATGTAGTGAATCACCTGCTTTTGAAAAACGTTTAAAAGCTAGTGTTAAAAAATTAGAACAACGAAAAAGTACATTTGAAGTAGGAACTCCACCAGCATTAGCATTACAACAACAAATCGAACGTACACAAGCACGATTTGATAAATATAGTCGATCAGAATTATTATGTGGAACAGATGGTTTACCACATTTAATTGCAGATGGACGTTGGAGTCATGCTGCAGAATTTATGTTACCAGGGTTTGGTTTCATCTATATCTCAGGTTGGATTGGTTGGGTAGGTCGTAAATACGTAAGAGCAGTAAGTACCACTAAAAACCCAGCAGAAAGTGAAATTATTATTAATGTTCCATTAGCATTAAAAATTATGACAACAGGTTATATTTGGCCGATTTCTGCGTGGGAAGAATTGGTTAGTGGTGATTTAATTGCTTCAGATGATGAAGTAACAGTATCACCTCGTTAACTAGCGTTATTTATTAATTTACAATTAAAATTAATCTTATGAAGAATTTTCAAAAATACTTATCGACAGCTCCTGTTCTTTTAACTTTATGGATGAGCTTTACTGCAGGCTTTATTATTGAAATTAATCGATTTTTCCCTGATATGTTAGGTTTATATTTCTAAGCAGAAAAAGTTAAATAAAAAATTATAAAATGTGAATATTTAATAATAATATATATTATATTATTATTAAATATTTATTATTCACCCTGAACTTTTAATAATGCAAATCCTAATGAAAGACCAAATAATGTCATAAAGAAACAAGTTACTGCAGCAGTAACAATTTCCGGACTTGCATATGGGAAGATTTTAAGAATTAATGCCATAATATTTAAAAAATTTTAAGTTTTACAACGTTCCAAGAATTAAAAACCATTTCGAGCCCAAACAACTAATGCTAACGTAAACGTAAACATTGTCATTAAACCTGCCCAACCTAGACTTATAATATCCATATCTATATTTTAGAATTAATTAAGAATTTGATAATCTAAAAGACCAACTGATCTTTTAGATTATTTCTATGTAGTATATTTATACAATACCGTTAGCCCAATCTACGTCTACATTTTCAATAATTAATGATGAATTATAAATTTGTAAAATAATTACTAAGAATATTAAAAATGCAACCATTACAACTCCCATAATTGGTGTAGTACCCCAACCTGGAGCAACTTTACCATATTCAGCATTTAATGGGCGTAAAATTTCACCTAATCTTGTTCTTAATGCCATAAAAAAATTTTTATAGTTTTAATAAATATGTGTTAATAATTAATAGTTTCTTAAATGTTACTATTAATTGTTAAACTTAATATGTCAATTCAACGAAATTAAAACTAATAACTCAATATTTTTAATTTTAATTAGTAGTAAAAAATAATAACTACTAAATTCTATGAAATTGAAAAAGCAAGTCTCACTATAAAAACTAAATTACAAACTAATTAAAAAGTTTAATACTCAATAATAAATAAATTGAGTAACCATTTCCTTAATTATGAATTATCTAAAATTAAGATTTAAATTTCCCATTTTGAGAATATTTTTTGATTAATGTTATATAATACTAAAGCGTTAATTTATAAATAATATAAATCAAGCATGGAAACAGCAACTATTCTTATCATTTTTGTAGCAAGTCTACTTTTAGGTATTACATCGTATTCAATTTTTACAGCTTTTGGACCTGCGTCGAAAAATCTTCGTGATCCATTTGAGGAACACGAAGATTAAAAGATAAAACCATATATAAATATGGTTTTATTAGCGAAGAATACGTGGCGTTTCTCTGAAGAATACTGCAAAGAAAATTACCATTAACGTACCAATAAGTAAAAATGTATAAACTAAAGCTTCCATTGTTTAATCCTCTATAATCTTAAATGAATTTAAAAAACAAAGACTATACTTTATACAGCACCTTGTTTCTTCGTAGATTTGTCACCAAGCTTTTGGAATGCACCAAATTCAACTTGTTCTGTAACTTCCGCACCAATACCCGTAAATACATCACGGAAAATTGTACGTCCACCATGCCATAAATGACCAAAGAAGAATAATAATGCAAAGTTTGCATGACCGTATGTGTACCAACCACGTGGGCTACTACGGAATACACCATCAGACTCTAAACTTGTACGGTCAAATTCGAAAACTTCACCTAATTGAGCTTTACGAGCAAATTTCTTAACAGTTGGAGAATCTTTAAATGTTTGACCATTTAATTTACCACCATAGAAATCTACCGTTACACCTACTTGTTCAATACTATATTTTGATTCAGCACGACGGAATGGAATATCCGCACGGATAATACCATCTTTATCTACTAAAATTACTGGGAATGTTTCGAAGAATGCAGGCATTCGACGTACTGTTAATTCACGACCTTCTTTATCACGGAAGATTGGGTGACCTAACCAAGCCTCAGCAATACCATCACCTTTATTCATTGGACCAGCACGGAATAAACCACCTTTCGCTGGGTTATTACCAATGTAATCATAGAATGCTAATTTATCTGGAATTCGTGACCAAGCTTGACTTTCTGATAAACCTTCGCCTACAGATGTTTCAACTTGACGTTCAATTTCTTGTTGGAAATAACCACTATCCCATTGGTAACGGGTTGGACCAAATAATTCAATTGGTGTTGCTGCAGCACCATACCACATCGTACCTGATGTTACGAATGCAGCGAAGAAAACTGCAGAAATACTACTAGATAATACTGTTTCAATATTACCCATTCGTAATGCACGGTATAAACGTTGTGGAGGACGTACTGTTAAATGGAAAATACCAGCAAAAATACCAAAGATACCTGCTGCAATATGGTGAGCAGCGATACCACCAGGATTAAATGGATTAAAGCCATCAGCACCCCAAGCAGGAGCAACTGGTTGTACTTTACCTGTAATTCCGTAAGCATCTGATACCCAGATACCAGGTCCGAATAAACCTGTTACGTGGAAAGCACCAAAACCAAAACATAATAAACCTGATAAGAATAAGTGAATACCAAAGATTTTTGGTAAATCTAAAGCAGGTTCACCTGTACGTGGATCACGGAATAATTCTAAATCCCAGTATACCCAATGCCAGATTGCCGCTAAGAAGCACATACCTGATAAAATAATATGTGATAACGCTACACCTTCAAAACTCCAAATACCTGGATTTGAAACGCTTTCACCAGTAATACTCCAACCACCCCAAGAATCTGTAATTCCTAAGCGTGTCATGAACGGCATAACAAACATACCTTGACGCCACATTGGATTTAAAACTGGATCTGATGGATCAAACACAGCAAGTTCGTATAATGCCATTGAACCTGCCCAACCTGCAACTAAAGCGGTGTGCATTAAATGTACTGCAATTAATCGACCTGGGTCATTTAAAACAACAGTATGAACACGATACCATGGTAATGCCATAGTAATACATTCCTTAAATTTAAATAATAGGGTTTTTGACTTTCTTACAACTAAACTAGAAAAAAGTTAGCTATAATACTATTATAAGTGAAGATTAGAAAAATTATGTAATTTAATAAATTTTTCTTTTTTTACTGGTCCAAAATAAAGAAAAAACAAAATATTAGGATAATAAAATAAGTTAATTAGACTTTTATCTAATTAACTTACTTCATATTTAAAAACAAATTAAATTGTCGCAAATGGAACTTTCACTTCATCAATCGCTTCAAGTAAAGCAGATTCTGCTTCATCTGTAAATTGATTTGTTGATGTAACAGCATCAATATAAGCTTTTTTAGTTGTATTTAAATATTGTAATAAAGCTACACAATATTCTTTAACATCAGTAACTTCTAAGTCATCTAATTTACCATTAATACCTGCATAAATTAAAGCAACTTGTTCTGCAACAGATAACGGTGAATTTTGAGGTTGTTTTAATAACTCACGTAAACGTGTACCTCGTGCTAATTGCTTTTGAGTTGCTTCATCTAAATCCGATGCGAATTGAGAGAAAGCTTCTAACTCAGCAAATTGAGCTAATTCTAATTTTAATTTACCTGCAACTTTTTTCATTGCTTTAGTTTGAGCAGCGGAACCAACACGTGATACTGAAATACCTACGTTAATCGCTGGACGAATACCTGAGTTGAATAAATCATTCGATAAGAAGATTTGACCATCTGTAATTGAAATTACATTTGTTGGAATATACGCAGATACATCACTTGCTTGTGTTTCAATAATTGGTAAAGCAGTCATACTACCACCACCTAATGAATCACTTAATTTCGCAGCACGTTCTAATAAACGTGAGTGTAAGTAGAATACATCACCTGGGTAAGCCTCACGACCTGGAGGACGACGTAATAATAATGACATTTGACGATATGCCATTGCTTGCTTAGTTAAATCATCATATACAACTAAAGTAGCTTTACCATTATACATGAAGTATTCTGCTAATGCAGCACCTGAATATGGAGAAATGTATTGTAATGTAGCTGGATCATTAGCACTTGCACATACAATAATTGTATAAGCCATTGCGCCTTTTTCTTCAAGTACATTTACAACTTGTGCTACCGTTGATGCTTTTTGACCAATACCAACATAAACACAAACAACATCTTCAGTTGCTTGGTTAATAATAGTATCTACAGAAATTGATGTTTTTCCTGTTTGACGATCACCAATGATTAATTCACGTTGACCTCGTCCAATTGGAATCATAGCGTCAATTGAAGTAATACCTGTTTGTAATGGTTCACATACAGATTTACGGCTGATAATACCAGGTGCCATTGATTCTACTAAACGAGTTTCAGATGATTCGATATCACCTTTACCGTCAATAGGAGCACCTAATGGATTAACTACTCGACCTAAGAATTTATCACCAACAGGAATTTGAGCAATTTTACCAGTAGTTTTTACTGTACCACCTTCTAAAATTTGGCGACCAGTTCCCATTAATACTACACCAACGTTATCGTTTTCTAAGTTAAGTGCAATACCGATGGTCTTATCTTCAAATTCTAAAAGTTCACCACTCATTACTTGATCAAGGCCGTAAACACGAGCAATACCGTCACCTACTTGTAAAACAGTACCAATGTTATCTACTTTAACATCTTGATCGTACTTTTCAATTTGTTCACGGATAATACTACTAATTTCGTCTGGACGAATATTTATCATTGTATTATTTTTAAGGTAAAAAGTTAATAAAAGATTTTAGTTATTTCTAAATTTCTAGAATAGTATCTAGATGTTTAGCCAAAAGTTGTAACTGATTTTTAACTGTAAAATCAATTACTTTTGAATTTGTTTTAATTAAAAATCCGCCAATAAGGCTTGAATCAACATTAATAACTAAACGAATCTCACGTGCGTTTGTTAATTCTTTTAATTTTTTGATTAAAGTATTTTTTTGTAAATTTGTAAATGCAAACGCTGTTGAAACTTCAATCATTTTAATTGAAGCTAATTCATAAACTAAATTTAAGTAACCTGTAATTACAGATTCCAATAAATTAATTCTATCGCGTTCTACTAAAACACTTAAAAACTTAAACGTTTCATTATTTAACTGACTTTTTAAAGCCTTATCTAATAATTCTAATTTTTGGTCTTGACCAATTAAAGGATTATTTAAATAGTTTGTTAAATCAGGAGTTTCAGCCAAAAATACTTCTAAGTTTTGAAAATCTGCTGTAATTTGATGCATCAGATTTTGTTCTACTGAGAAATCATATAAGGCACGTGCATAAGGACTTGCAATTTTTGCGGCTAAAGGATTTTGACTCATTACAAATCTCCTTCTAATTTATTAATAGTGTCATTAATTAGAGCTGCTGCACGATCTTTCTTCCCGAAGGTTTCTTGAGCGCTTATTACAGTTCGTTTTAACACTAATAAGATAATTTGTTGTTTTACTTCTACAAAGATTTGGCGTTCTTTAGAACGGAAACTTGCTAAAGCTCGACTAAAACTAGTAGCTAAATCTTTTTTTGATTGATAAGCATCAGCTTCAAGTAAAACTTTTTTTGCCGCTATTGTTTCATTCTTTATTTCAGTAATAACTACATTAGCCTGACTTAATTGCTTTTGAGCTTCGTCTAAGCGTCGATTTGCTTCGTTTAAACGATCTTCAGCATCTTGAACACCTTGGACAATACTTGTTTTACGCTCTTCTAATAAAGAGCCTAAAAAATCTTTACCTGTATAAACTAAAATAGCAAGTAAAGCAAGAATGTTAATTAGCCCAGTTTCTAAAATATCAAGGTTTAACCCAATACCTTCGTGTTCAGCAACTAATGTAAAAATTTGATCAAAATTTTCCATGTTTTAAAGTTTGTGTCTAAACTGTTTGCTTATAAAAAAGAAAGTTACAATTAACAAAAAATTTAAATTGATAATCGTGTTTCAATTTCTGAACATAAAGATTGAACAATTGTATCTAAACTATTAAGCGCAGTATTCTTCTTATTAAGAAGATCTTTTGCAATAGTATCTAATAAATTATCAATATATTTTTGAGAAATATTTAATTCAATTTCTAAAATCTCTTTATGAATTTTTTGTGAATTTGTAATTTCTAATTGTGCTTCTTTACGGACATTACTTAATTCTTGTTCGTATTGAGTCGTTAATTCGTTTGCTTGTGCTAAAATTTCAGAAGCCTTTGCAAGGTTTCCTAAAATATATTCTTTACGCTCTTCAATAACAGTCAATAATGGACTGTATAAAATTGTGTTAAGAACTAACATTAATAGAACGAATTGAATGGCTACTAACGGTAAAGTTGCATTAAAATCAAATAATCCATCAGGACCATTTATTTCTGAACTTGAAATTAATATTGAAAGATTAACCATATAAAATCTATATGCTCTACTATAGAATTAAAATTTTTTAATAGATCGATATAGTAAACTCTATTCGATCTATTTATTTTTTACGTAATAAATTAAGTGTTGAATGGGTTAGCGAATAATAACGCTAACGCTACTACTAAACCGTAAATTGTTAAAGCTTCCATGAAAGCTAAACTTAATAATAAAGTACCACGAATTTTGTTTTCTGCTTCAGGTTGACGAGCAATACCTTCAACGGCTTGACCAGCAGCATTACCTTGACCAATACCAGGACCGATAGCAGCTAAACCAATAGATAAACCAGCAGCTATAACAGAAGCAGCAGAAATAATAGAATCCATAATAAATCTTAATTAATAAATGTAAATATAAATGTAATTTTAGAAAAATCTAAAGTAATACTAATTTACTCAAGAGCTTCTGCAATATATGCAGCAGCTAATGTAGAGAAAATTAGCGCCTGTACTGAACCAGCAAAAATACCTAATAACATAATTGGTAATGGAATTACCAATGGTACTAAACCTGTTAATACAGTAATTGTTAATTCATCAGCTAAAACATTACCGAATAATCGGAAGCTTAGTGATAAAGGTTTTGTAAAATCTTCTAAAATATTAATTGGTAGAAGAAGTGGAATTGGCTGAACATATCGTTTGAAATATCCTAACCCTTTTTTACTTAAACCTGCATAAAAATAAGCAAAAGATGTTAATAAAGCAAGGGCAACCGTTGTATTAATATCATTTGTTGGAGCAGCGAATTCGCCTGAAGGAAGTTCAATTAACTTCCACGGAACAACCGCACCGGCCCAGTTTGAACCAAAAATGAATAAAAATAACGTACCAATAAATGGCACCCATTCTCTATAAAAACTTTCACCAAGTTGATTTCTAGCAATGTCAGTAATAAAGTCAATTGCAGATTCCATAAAGTTTTGCCAACCGTGTGGAATGCGATCTGCATTGCGAGTACCTAAGATTGAAAAAACTAGCAAGATTGCTATAACAAACCAGATTACTATTAAAACTTGTCCATGTACTAAAGAACCAGCAATATTCCAGTAAAAATGTTTTCCAACTTCTGCCTCAGCTAATAATGTAAACGTACTTGAATAAAAATTATCTGGGTACATAAAATTTAACTAATTTAGTAAATTACCCAATATTAAAAAATATACAGGAACAATAATAATTATAACTGTTTTTCATCTACTTTAGGGTTATTTTTATAAAAAAGCTCTATTTTAACCATTCGTATCCTTTTAATTCTAATTCTTTAGCTAAATCTGAAGTTCCAGTTTTAATAATTTTCCCATTCTGCATTACATGAACAAAATCTGGTTTAATGTAATCTAATAAACGTTGATAATGTGTGATTAAAATAATCGATTTTTGTTCAGTCATAAAAACGTTAATACCATTCGAAATAATTTTCAAAGCATCAATGTCTAAACCCGAATCTGTTTCATCTAAAATAGATAATTCAGAATCTAATAAAATCATTTGTAGAATCTCATTTCGTTTTTTTTCACCACCCGAAAAACCTTCATTAACATTTCGGCTTAAAAATGTTGGTGACATCTCAACAAGTTCTAATTTTTCATTGATAATCATTAAAAATTCTAATGGATCAACTTCGGGTTCATTTTTAAATTTTTGTTTGGCGTTATATGCTAAACGTAAAAAATCTTCGTTACTAACTCCTGGAATTTCAATTGGGTATTGGAAAGCAAGAAAAATACCTAAATGTGAACGCTCTTCAGGATCTAAATCTAAAATATCAGTTCCATTAAATAAAATTTTACCACTCAAAACCTCATAAGCGGGATGACCAGCAACAACTTTTGAAAATGTACTTTTACCTGAGCCATTTGGACCCATAATTGCATGAATTTCACCACGATTAACCTTTAAATTTAGGTTTTGTAAAATTTCATTATTATCAATTGAAGCTTTTAAATCTTTAATTTCTAAAATAGGTGAATTATTTATCATCCAACACTTCCTTCTAATTTTAAACTTAATAAACGATCTGCTTCTGCAGCAAATTCTAACGGTAATTCAGTAAAAACATCTCGGCAAAAACCACTAATAAGTAATTCAATTCCTTTTTCAATTGAAATACCACGCTGTAAGAAATAGAAAATTTGTTCCTCGCCAATTTTTGAAGTTGATGCTTCGTGTTCAACTTTTGTTGCTGAATTTTGGACAGAAATTACTGGAAACGTATTCGCATTTGATAAATTCCCAATTAATAAGGAATCACATTGAGAATAATTTCGAGCACCTAACGCTTTACTTGTAATATTAACTAATCCACGATATGTATTTTTTGACTGACCTGCTGAAATTCCTTTAGATACAATTCGACTACGTGTTTTTTTCCCAACATGAATCATTTTACTACCTGTATCAGCCTGCTGATAATTATTAGTTAAAGCAACAGAATAGAATTCTCCTTGGGAATCATCCCCAACTAATAAACAACTAGGATATTTCCAAGTAATATTTGACCCTGTTTCAACTTGTGTCCACGAAATTTTTGAATTATTTCCAGCACACAATCCACGTTTTGTTACGAAATTATAAACACCCCCTTTTCCAAATTCATTTCCAGAATACCAATTTTGAACAGTTGAATATTTAATATCGGCATTATCAAACGCAATTAATTCTACAATTGCTGCATGTAATTGATTATTATCATATTGAGGAGCTGTACAGCCTTCTAAATAACTAACCTTACTGTTAGTATCAGCAATAATTAGTGTCCGTTCAAATTGACCAGATTGCTGGTCATTAATTCGGAAATAAGTTGAAAGGTCTAATGGACATATAACATTTTTTGGAATGTAACAAAACGAACCATCAGTAAATACTGCTGAATTCAATGCAGAAAAATAGTTATCTCCAATTGGAACAACAGTTCCTAAATATTTTTTAATAAATTCAGGATATTCAAGAATTGCTTCAGACATTGAACAGAAAATTATACCTTGTTCTGCCAATTCCTCGCGAAAAGTTGTTCCAATCGAAACACTATCAAAAACAATATCAACAGCAACATTACTTAAGCGTTTTTGTTCACTTAAAGAAATACCTAACTTTTCAAAAGTTTTTAATAATTCAGGATCTACTTCATCTAAACTATTTAATTTCTTTTTTCTTTTTGGGGCAGAATAATAAATGATATTTTGGTAATCAATTTCAGAAAATTTCAATTGAGCCCACTCAGGACAACTCATTTGTAACCATTTTTTATAAGCTTTTAATCGAAATTCAAGTAAAAACTCTGGCTCTTCTTTTTTTTGAGAAATTAACCGAATGACATTTTCATTCAATCCTTTTTCAATGATATCTTTTTCAATTTTTGTAGAAAATCCGTATTTATAAGGTTCATTTACTAATTTTGTTATATTAGTATTTAAAGTTTTATTTGATTGATTAATCATAAAATTAAACAAAATAAAGTAATTATATTTAAAAATTATTAATGAAATGATTTGTAATTGTTATTATAAAGTAATTATTAAATGATTTAAAGTAATAAAAATAAAACGTATTCTAAAAAGTTATAGGTTATTTAAATAATATAATTCAAACCTTTAGTAAAATCGTGGTATAATAATTATTAAGGTTGTTCTCAAGATTTCAACCGATAGGACTAATTTTTAAAAATTAGTTATATCTATTATATATTGCCTTTTTATTTTAAGGAGAAATACATGTCTCAATCTGTATCAGAACGGACTCGAATTAAAAGTGACCGTTACGAATCTGGTGTAATTCCATACGCAAAAATGGGTTACTGGGATGCTTCATACTCAGTTAAAGATACTGATGTATTAGCATTATTCCGTATCACACCACAAGCGGGTGTAGATCCAGTAGAAGCAGCAGCTGCTGTAGCTGGTGAATCTTCAACTGCAACATGGACTGTTGTATGGACAGATTTATTAACAGCTTGTGAACGCTACCGTGCTAAAGCATACCGTGTAGATCCAGTTCCAAACACTACAGACCAATACTTCGCTTTCATCGCATACGAATGTGATTTATTTGAAGAAGGTTCTTTAGCTAACTTAACTGCGTCTATCATTGGTAACGTATTTGGTTTCAAAGCAGTTTCTGCTTTACGTTTAGAAGATATGCGTATCCCTCACTCATACTTAAAAACATTCCAAGGTCCTGCTACAGGTATCGTTGTAGAACGTGAACGTTTAAACAAATATGGTGTTCCTTTATTAGGTGCTACTGTAAAACCTAAATTAGGTTTATCTGGTAAAAACTACGGTCGTGTAGTTTTCGAAGGTTTAAAAGGTGGTTTAGACTTCTTAAAAGATGATGAGAACATTAACTCTCAACCATTCATGCGTTGGAGAGAGCGTTTCTTATACTGTATGGAAGGTATTAACCGTGCTTCAGCAGCTACTGGTGAAGTTAAAGGTTCTTACTTAAATGTAACTGCTGCCACTATGGAAGAAGTTTACAAACGTTCAGAATATGCTAAAGCAGTAGGTTCTGTAATTATCATGATCGATTTAGTAATGGGTTATACTGCGATTCAAAGTATCGCTTTATGGGCTCGTGATAACGACATGTTATTACATTTACATCGTGCTGGTAACTCAACTTACGCTCGTCAAAAGAACCACGGTATTAACTTCCGTGTTATCTGTAAATGGATGCGTATGTCTGGTGTAGATCATATCCACGCTGGTACAGTAGTTGGTAAATTAGAAGGTGATCCTTTAATGATTAAAGGTTTCTACGATGTATTACGTTTAACTACATTAGATGTAAACTTACCATTCGGTATCTTCTTCGAAATGGATTGGGCTAGTTTACGTAAGTGTATGCCAGTAGCTTCTGGTGGTATCCACTGTGGTCAAATGCACCAATTAATCTATTACTTAGGTGATGATGTTATTTTACAATTCGGTGGTGGTACAATTGGTCACCCTGATGGTATCCAAGCGGGTGCTACAGCTAACCGTGTTGCTTTAGAAGCAATGGTTATGGCTCGTAACGAAGGCGCTGATTACTTCAACCCACAAGTTGGTCCTGTAATCTTACGTGATGCTGCTAAATCATGTGGTCCTTTACAAACAGCTTTAGATTTATGGAAAGATATTTCTTTCAACTATACTTCTACAGATACAGCTGATTTCGCTGAAACACCAACAGCAAACGTATAATAATACATTACTTTTAATAATTAACGGAGTATTTGAATAGTGAGACTTACACAAGGTTGCTTCTCTTTTTTACCAGATTTAACTGACGCGCAAATTGAAAAACAAGTTGCATATGCTATCCAACAAGGTTGGGCTATGAATGTTGAATGGACAGATGATCCTCACCCACGTAACAGTTACTGGGAATTATGGGGTTTACCATTATTCGATATTAAAGACGTAGGTTCTGTAATGTTCGAATTACAAGAAGCTCGTAAAGCGTGTGCACCAGGTTACATCCGTATGAATGCGTTTAACGCAAGTTACGGTACTGAAAGTTGTGCGATGTCTTTCATCGTTAACCGTCCAGCTAACGAACCAGGTTTCTACTTAGATCGTACTGATGGCGCTGGTCGTTTCATCACTTACAGCATCAAGAGTTACAGTGTTCAACGTAACGCTGAAGGCGGTCGTTACTAATAAATTTTTATTAGTAACCCCTTCATTTTAAATAACTCTGATTTTTAATCAGAGTTATTTTTATTTTGTTTTAAAAAACATTAAAGTATTATTTTTTATTAAATCTACATAAATATAGTTAGATGTCCGTTAAATTTTTAAATTAAAATATAAAATAGTTAAATATATAGGCCCAGTAGGAATCGAACCTACATTGGAAACTTAGAAGGTTTCTGTCCTAATCCGTTAGACGATAGGCCCGTGTCAGAAATTTGGGTAATACAGGATTTGAACCTGTGACCTTCTGCTTGTAAGGCAGACACTCTACCGCTGAGTTAATTACCCAATAACCAAATTTGTTTACATATATTATATTATACATATTAACTAAAGTTTAAGTCAATATGTATAATATAATATTTTTAATATTGTTTTATTTTTAATAGTTTGTTATCATAATGATAGAATAAAGGGTCGGTGCCCGAGTGGTTAAAGGGGGCGGATTGTAAATCCGCTGCGTATCGCTACGTTGGTTCAAATCCAACTCGGCCCATTAATTATAATAATTAATGTTAATATCTTAAATAGTTAGGTTTATTTTTTCAAATAGTCTAATTTTTAGATTGAAAAATCTACAAACCAACCATAGTCTTTAAAATTAAGTATAAACTTACAAAAAATAAAATAATACATAGAGTTAAAAAAATTCTTGATTTAGGGTTTTTGAATAAATTTCGGAACGGAGTTAGTATTACTAAAATTAACCCAACTAAACTGCTAATAAAAAACCGTGGATAACGTAAGATATTTGTCCAAAAATCATTCATAAGATAAGGTAATATATACAAAATTTCTATTTTAATCTATTATATAATATATTGAAGAGTTTATCTAATAGATAAAATTCAATTAAAATTTTAAGTAAAAATTATAAATACTTTCCCAGAATATTTAATTTCATGTTACAATGGAGATAAGTAAAAGTAGTAAAAGGCTCTGTAGCTCAGTGGTTAGAGCAGGGGACTCATAAGCCCAAGGTCGTAGGTTCAAATCCCACCAGAGCCATCTACTTCGAAAAACTTATTACATTAATTCTGGAGAAATGGCTGAGTGGTCGAAAGCAATAGATTGCTAATCTATCGTACAATTATTTGTACCCAGGGTTCGAATCCCTGTTTCTCCTTTATTGATGAAATAACAATTTGACACATCTAGGGTTTTTTTGTAAAATTTTTTTCAGAATGGGATTGTAGTTCAATTGGTTAGAGCACCGCCCTGTCACGGCGGACGTTGCGAGTTCGAGTCTCGTCAGTCCCGGTTATATAGTTATCTAAAAAATTTATGATTTCAATTCAATTAAATTTTAATAATCTTTAATTAGTTAAAGATTATTAAAATTTAATTGAATTGCTATTATTAAATAAATAATAATGGCTATTATCGTTAAATTATTTAATGTTTGTTCTGCTGAGCTGGGTGAACCTAATAAATTACTTTTTGTAGCAAAACTAGCAAGTCCACTATTTTGTGGTGCTCGAAGAAATATAATTACAATTAAGCCTATGCTTAAGAGTATCCAGAGTAAATTTAACATGATTTTACGAAGAAAATTTAATCTTCAATTTCAAAAACAGCTTTAAAAACTTTTGATACTTTATCACCAGAATCGATTGATTCTAATGGATCTTTACGTAAACGGTGACGTAAACATAATGTAATAATTGCTGCAATATCATTAACAGTTGCTACCGTACGGTTATTGTAAGCTGCATATGCTTTTGCTGCTCGATTCGTTACAATATCACCACGTAAACCATCTACGTCTAATTGACTACAAACTTCTGAAATTTTAACTCGTAAGCTATAGTCTAACTCAACAGTTGGTAAAAGCGTTTGTGCATTTACAATTTTATCACGTAATTCTTGTTGTTGATCTGCATAATTATCAAGCCAAACTTGAGGCGTTTGGTCAAACGATGTTCTTTCTTCTACAACTTTTACACGTAATAAAGGATCTTTTACAGTTCGAATTTCCGCGTGCATACCAAAACGATCTAATAACTGTGGTCGTAATTCACCTTCTTCAGGGTTACCCGAACCTACTAATACAAAACGTGCTGGATGACGAATTGAAATACCTTCTCGTTCAACAGTATTCCAACCAGAAGCAGCTGAATCTAATAAAATATCAACTAAATGATCATCTAGTAAATTAACTTCATCTACATAAAGTAAGCCACGATTTGCTTTCGCTAATAAACCCGGTTCAAATGCTTTAACACCATCTGTTAATGCTTTTTCAATATCAATTGTTCCACAAACACGATCTTCTGTAGCACCTAATGGAAGATCGACCATTGGAATTTTAATCTGTTCTGTTTCTAAGTCTTCCCCATTTTGAATAGCTTGTTTTACTTCATTCCCCATTAAATCTAAATCTGATTTATGTGAATTGAAAGGATCATCTTTTACAATCTCAATTTCAGGTAATAAATCTGCGATTGCTCGAATTGTTGTAGATTTTCCTGTTCCTCGATCTCCCATGATCATAACTCCACCGATCTTTGGATCGATAACGTTTAATTGTAAGGCTAATTTCATTTCTTCTTGACCTACAATTGCTGTAAAAGGAAATACAGGACTAGTAAATTTTTTTAAATCTTGTGCTACCATAATTTTGAATTAAATTTATAAAGTTCATATAATGTCATCAACAAAAGAAATAAAATTCTATTTGTTAAATAACGATTTGTTGAAAATAGTTAATTATATATCTAAAAGTTTAAATAGATCTTTTTATTTACCATATTAATTAAAAAATTAATATGGTATGACCAGACACTTACTATACTAATTTAAAATTAAGAGTGTTTAAAAAACATAACAAATTTTAAATTATGGAATAGGATTATTTTCTATTTTTTTAAGTTAGTGAATTCAAGTAAACAATTAGTCTTACACTTGAAATTACTAAGTAAACTTTTATAGATTATTATATTAACTGTAAAGTGTTGAGCCTAATCTGATAGCTAAAACACTTGCAACTACAGCGATTAATAATGCCGTATAAACTTGAGAATCATAAATCATGATATACTCCCTTAATTTATTTTTATAAAAATTTTTAAACTTTTTTGGTTCTAAGGAATTGAAATCGGGAATAAGATATGAGTCAGAATTCTTAGTAAAATTAAATTGAAATAATTATGTTTCAATTTAATTTAACATTTTTTTACCAGCTTGATTTTGTAACTCCGGGTAATAAACATTGATGTGCCATTTCGCGCAATACATGACGTGAAACACCAAAATCACGATAGTATCCACGTGGTCTTCCTGTTTTCCAACATCTGTTACGAATTCGAATTTTCGCACTATTACGAGGTAATTTTTGAATTTTCGAATGAATTTCTAATTTTAAATTAAAGTCTTCTGTTGTTTGGTATTGCTTTAATAAATTATCACGTTTCGTTTGATATTTATTATTTAATTTGATACGCTTTTTTTCGCGCTCAATCATACTTTTTTTTGCCATAGTAGTTACCTAATTTTGAAATACTTAAAGTAATTTTGAATTAAAAGATTGAACAAAAGCGTTCAATCTTATTATATATATATTCTAAGTATATTCTATCTTTAGATGATTTATATAGCAATATATTTCCTTTTAATTTTTTATAATTATATAATTATTTAATTAAATTTTGAAATATATGGACCATTTTTTTGAGGTAATACTGTGTATGTACTTAATAATTCACGGAATTCTTCACCATCAATTGTTTCTACATCAAGTAAACGCTCTACAATTAAGTCAATAATCACTCGGTTATCTGAAATAATTTCAATAGCTTTTTGTTCACAATAATCAATAATTTTACATACTTCATCGTCAATTCTATCTGCAATATTTTCAGCAAATGCAGAATCTTGTGTCATATTACCACCAAGGAAAACTTGTCCAGTGTTTTCATCTTCTAATGCCATAGGTCCAATATTTGACATACCAAATCTTGTTACCATTTGACGGGCTAAATTTGTTACTTGTTGTAAATCACTACTAGCACCAGTTGTTACTTCAGGATCACCAAATACAACTTGTTCAGCAGCACGACCACCTAATGTTCCAATGATTCTAGCTAATAAAGCTGAACGTGATAATAAACTTTGGTCTTCTTCAGGTGTAAACCAAGTTAAACCTTTTGCAGCACCACGTGGTACTAAAGTAACTTTTTCAACTTCATCATGAGATTTTAAAACAGAACCTGTAATAGCATGTCCAACTTCATGGTATGCAATTAAACGTTTATTTTTTGTATCTTCTAACGGTGTACCCGCAATACCACCAATAATTCTGTCGGCAGCTTCGTTTACTTCATTTTTACTAATACTTGATTTTTTGTATCGAGTTGCTAAAATTGCAGCTTCATTTAATAAATTTGCTAAATCGGCACCTGAGAATCCTGGTGTACGGTTAGCTAATTGAACTAATGAAACATCTTCTTTTAATGGTTTGTTACGAGCATGAACTTTTAAGATACCAACACGACCTAAACGATCAGGTAAATTTACAGTAACTTGACGATCAAATCGACCAGGTCGTAGTAATGCAGCATCTAAGATATCTACACGGTTAGTTGCACCAACTACAATTACACCTTTATTTTCTTTGAAACCATCCATTTCTGTTAGTAATTGATTTAACGTTTGCTCACGTTCATCATTACCACCACCAACACCAGCACCACGTTCACGACCAACTGCATCAATTTCATCAATAAATACAATACAAGGTGCATTTTCTGAAGCTTTTTTGAATAAATCACGAACTCGGGCTGCACCAATACCAATAAACATTTCTACAAACTCTGAACCAGCTACGCTGAAGAAAGGTACATCAGCTTCATTTGCAATTGCTTTTGCTAATAATGTTTTACCAGTACCTGGAGGGCCTACTAATAAAATACCTTTTGGAATTTTTGCTCCTACAATAGTGTATTTTTCAGGTTCTTTTAAGAATGAAACAATTTCTTCAAATTCTGCTTTTGCTTCATCAATACCAGCAATATCATCAAACCCAACACCTGTATCTGGATTACGTTCAAAACGAGCTGTTGATTTTCCTAAACTCATTGGTGATTGACCATTGTTACCACCAAAGTTTTCTGAGTTTTGGAAGAAGTATACTAATCCAGTAATAAAGATAATTGGTAATAAAATGTTACTTGCAACACTTACAAACAAGTTTTTTCGTTCTGCAGGATGTGCATCAAAATCAATATTATATTCTTTTAATTTTTGAATTAATTGTGAAGCTCCTACAGGAATTTCAACTCGAATTGTTTGTGGTCGGTTACCTAATTCTGGACTTGAAGCTTGAATAATTGCATTACGGCTATTATCATATAAATCAACTTGTTTAACCCAACCCATTTCTAAGTATTCTAAGAAACGACCATATGTCATTCTTGAACTTACAACGTTTTGATTTAATTGTGCTGTATTTCGAATATTTTCAGGACTTTCAAAGCCTAGTAAATTAAACTTTTTAACACCTACGCTAATCCCACTAAATAAGATAAGAGCGATAAGTATGTTTCTTAATGTATTTCGATTCATTTTTATCGTGGTAATTTTGTTTTACTAGTTAATATAACACAGCCAAAATTCTCAAAACAACTAAAATAAATTTAGTATATTTATGAATTTAATAAGATTTTTATTGTTTTAATAGATCAGAACCCTATATAATAATAATAAAATTTAATCAAAAAAGTTATATGGTTTCTCGCGGTTCAAAAGTTAGAATTTTACGAACAGAATCTTACTGGTTTAATCAAATTGGTACAGTTGCAACTGTTGATCAAGGTAGTGTACGTTATCCAGCTTTAGTGCGTTTTGAAAATGTAAATTATGCTGGAACAAATTCAAATAATTTTGCTCTTGATGAATTGAAAGAAATTATTGAAGAGAGTGATAGCTAATTTAAAAGATTTAATTTTCAAAAAAAGCCTTTAATAAAAAGGTTTTTATTTTTAAAAGAATAATTGATTTAACTTTTAGTTAAATGGTTATTTCTTTTAACTTTATATTCTTATTAGTTTCAGATATATTAAATTTTCAAAATTTTTTATTTTAAATTTTTAAAAAACGAATTAAAAAATTTGAGGATTTAATAATTATTGTTTATTGACAAAAAAAATATAATTCCATAATATATTTCTAATTATTTACTATATTCTAGAAGTATAATTAATCGCTTGATCATTTCAATATATAAATATCAATTTCATTAGGTATATTTAGTCTTATTAAAATGGTTATACTTTTCTTAAAAAATTTAAAATTTTATGCCTAAATTAAAAACTCGAAAAGCAGCCGCAAAGCGTTATAAAAAAACTGGCGCGGGTAATTTTTTACGTCGTCATGCTTATAAAGGTCATCTTTTACGAAGAAAAACAAATACTCAAAAAAGAAGATTATCACAAACTATCTGTGTTAGTGCTAGTGATAGTAAACCTATTAAATTAATGTTACCTTATTAAAAATAACAATGGTTAGAGTCAAACGAGGAAATGTCGCTCGAAAGCGCCGTAAAAAGATTTTACAACTAGCTAAAGGTTATCGTGGTGCTCATTCACGTCTATTTAGAGTAGCCAACCAACAAGTAATGAAAGCCTTACGCTATTCGTATGTGGGTCGAAAACAAAAGAAACGAATGTTCCGTAGAATTTGGATTACTCGTATTAATGCTGCATCACGTGTAAATGGTTTAACTTATAGTCGACTTATTCATAACTTTAAAAAATCGAATATTGAATTAAATCGAAAAATGTTAGCACAAATTGCTGTCTTAGATACACCAACATTTAATGAACTAGTTAATATTTCGAAATAACCTAAAAGTTATTTTTTAAAAAATTAATATGTAGTTCATTAAATTTAGAATTCTATTTATAAATTTTTGATTAAGTTACCAAACTTAATCAATTTTTTTTTATTAAACTTACAAAAATTAGCTAAACAAAAAAATATTCCAATTTATGGAGTTAATCGAAGTAGTATTTATCAAATTACGAAATTACTTCAATTTATTATG
>Ga0233414_10000030_pt1 | contig 66894 bp, 146 predicted proteins | sample Na_anoxic_10_MG_FD_189020 | JGI IMG/M metagenome (GOLD analysis project Ga0233414, IMG submission 189020) | Seawater microbial communities from Saanich Inlet, British Columbia, Canada - Na_anoxic_10_MG | ecosystem: Environmental > Aquatic > Marine > Inlet | place: Canada: British Columbia... | reverse complement strand
CCGGTCGTCACCGTGAGCCCATTTGTGTTTGTATCGAAACCATCTCATGTTAAACCCTGCGATTAATGTATTCTACTTCTTCAAACCCGGCGTCGAGCAACCTCTGTTTTAGTGTCTTGGGCTCGGGTCCGATTTTAGCTTCAATTGCCCGCTGTCTTTTAGCAAAGACAGTTCTGGCTTTTTCCTGGTAGTTTTTATCTTTTCGTGGGTCAGGAAGAGGATTGGCTCTTTCGATCTTTCCACGCACAGATTCCCACTGTCGGTAACGCTCTTTACCTACCTTGTTATATTTGTCGATTACGTTTTGTGGATCTGATGCACCGCGAAATAGACCTAGAATGCAGGTAGTGTAGCTATCACCCTCATCAATCAGATAAAGTGTCACAATCTTACCTTCTATTTCTTTTGATAAAAGCATCCAAGAGTTCGCCTGTCTTGTTATTTTTCAAAGCCGCATCCCGCGCCTTATCTTTTTCAAGGCGCTCCTGCCTTCTGGCTGCTGCTTTCCTCTTAAACTCTTGCTGCTCCTGTTCCCAAGCAAGGTCATCTGGGTCCATACAAGCCCGCCTTTGCATTTCGGCACGTTCTTGTTCCGTGATACTGACAACTTGTCCAGATTTAGCGCAACTACGCGGCGGCTTTCTCCAGGCTGATACCTCCCAGCGAGGGGGGTTAAAATCAGGTCGCCACACAAACAAAATTTTTCGAGAGAAAAAGCCTTGTTTGATGTACTTGTAGTAGACCCTATCTCCACGGGTTACCCCTATACCACTTGGTTCATCCCAGATGATATAACTTTGCGCGGATTTGCGTGGTTCTTCCATATGACCCTATGGGGATTTGAACCCCAGTTACAAGGATGAAAACCTTGCGTCCTAGACCTGACTAGACGATAGGGCCTTGTTGGGGGTTTGAACCTCAAACCCACCCCGAAAAAGTCGCTTGATTACGGACAAGCAATAGGCCGTCAGCTATTACGGGCAACTAAACCCCGCTACTTGTTCACAGAAAAGTAGGAAACAGTCTGATGAGTTTTTTACAGAAAATCCAGAATAAAACTGCTGGCTTGACAGGGCAGCCCTGCGCCTTTTACGGAGGCGAAACCTCAGCCTTTTTGTGGAAGACAAAAACCAGATAGCGGCACGGGCACCACGCCGCTATCAAACTGCTAGAGAAAACGAGCTAGATCAAGTTGCTGGAACTTGTTATCCTCATTTTCAGTGCGGAACACAAAGGCCCGCTGATTATCTGTAATCTCGCGGTCTACATCCGTATAGACCACAGGAGTTGTACCACCATTGGCAGGAGCAAAAAGGTCAGCCACGCTAGGCAGCGTATCCAAATACTCCACAAAGGCAGGCATTTGGGTGCTCAAGTTATCACCGTTACGAGACGCGCTACTAACTTGTCCCTTCAAGTTGGCATCCATATAGACTAGCTTGCGCTCTGCCAAATCGACGTAAGCAACAAACTTGGTCTTGTTATCACCAGTCAGAGGGAAGACCATCTGAGCCCTGCTCGGCTCATACAGCTTACCAGCTTGAGGCTCCTCGCCCCATTGTAGGGTAGCCAGAACCTCGCCCGTAGCACCGCTGAATGGGATATTACTGAAGCACAGCACGTTCCAGACAGCATAGCGAATACCTTGCGCCAGCAGCTTGTCGATATAAAGGTCAATCATCTGACAGGCACGACCCTTCATCTCAGAGCTATTAACCGGATCACCAGAGAAAGCAGCAGACGTATCCATCATGTGGGTATGGTCCCAACAGATAACACCCTTGTTTTCCCAGTTTTCACCGAAGAAGTTCCAGCCGTTATCGAACCAAGAGGTTCCGCCAGTATTCTCCCAATAACTAGCCGTTCGCAAGAACTTCATGTTATCAGGAATCTGGAAAACTGTTCCCCGACCGTAGCTAGCCAACTCCTGATCGTTAGTCTGTAGCTTGACATCTTCCATGCGAGAATCAACGTCAAAGCCCTCTGGGAGAATTTCTCGCAGACGCTCGGAGATAACAGCGTTAGCCTTCTCCTGAAGGAGATCAATACCAGCTTGTTGCAGAGGTTTCTTAGTATTAGCTACAATTTGTAGCCTGTTCCAATTACTCCGAGGAGGGAAAGCCAAGAACTTGCGATTGTTAATAGTCTGCGTATAGCGCACCATCTTGAGAATCTGCAAAGTGGTAAGGCGGGGCATAATCTCAGCGAAAGCCTCAACAGCACCCATCCCGAAAACACTGCACAGATGGTGGAATCTACGAACAAACTCGCCGGGACGCTGCTTCAGCAAACCGAAAACACCACTATCCTTAGTCTTGATAGCAGCTTCGACCTTGCTGGCATAGCTTTGTAGCTTACCATTATACAAGTCATTATAGGCTGCACTCAAACGCGCATACTTGAAATCTCCGGGGTGCAGACGACGAAGCAAGGTCTTCCACAACGCGGGCCGCTCTGCAAAATCACTTTCTAGATTCTTGCTAGTCTCCAACATGCGGCAAAGAACACGACGCTCCTTACGGGAGAAATTCTTAAACTTGACCTTCTGGCGTAGGCTAATATCAGCCTCACTACGCAGCGCGGCCAGACGAAGAATGTCCGTAGCATCCTCTACGATAATGTTGTGGTCAGAAACCGTATCCATCAAATGACTGATAGCTTGGATTCCATTCTCTCGGAAACCTGCCTTGCTAGAAGTAAAGTTCCGAGCCCGCAACTCACCCAGCAAAAACTTGACTTGCTCCAACTGTGGAGCAGTCCATCGGCTCTTGTTACTAAGAAGCGCCATGCAGATACCCTGCAAAGACTGATCATCAGCCAGATGTAGTACCTTTAGAGTGGTATTCTCGAAAAGAGGGTCACGAGCAACCGGGTTCTCGCGGAGCATATCCTTATCAAAGCCAAAATACATGAGGATTTGCTTGCACCAATACTCGCAGTGCGACATATCCAAAACCTCCGCAGGGAAATTTTGGTAGACCACGAAATCATCCATCTGACGATCATCAGCGGTCACGCTCTTGACAGCAGGCTCAGTTTTCTTCCAGAAACTAGCCAACTCATCCCTAGAAAGGCCGTTCAGCAACTCCAGGGTGTCCTTTGACGGCATGAAGCCGTAGTAGTTAAGGTTGCTCACTACAGTTAGCAAGTTCCGGTTCTTCACCAGATCAGTCAAAGCTAGGGGACCAGACTCGGCCTCCACAGAAAGATAGCCATTGCTGATAAGAACTTGTTGCGTAGTGAGAACCATTGAAACTCCGATTGTGGTGTAAGGAAAGAAAAGCAGGTGTTTTAGCTTTGATTTTAGAAGGAACCTGCTTGTAAGCCTTACGTTTGTTAGTAACAGGAAAGTTAAGCAACTATTTAGACAGGCTAGCCTTTCGGCGTCACCTGTTTCATTTCGTTGAAAAAAGTAGAAGGAAGCTACTTAATGGCCTGTTGATTATATGGACTGAGGAAAGCTGAACAACTGTTAACCCCCTCTGCTCTCGACCGTGAGGGTCGAAACAGCGAACGGGAGTTGGTTTTAGAAGGAAGCTATCCAATGGCCTCAGTTTATTTTGTTTGTTCGCCTAGTCTAGCATAACAAGCTAAACTGTCAAGATTAGGAATCTGTTTTTTATCCATAAAGATTGTCAACAGATAGCCCCAGCTTGGTTGCTACTCGCATCTCGATTTGCGAATAATCAATGTCCAAGCCGGAAAAGCTGGAAAAAAGATTGGGAAAAAGAGCTTCCTTTAATCTTTGAGAGAGTTTACGCTGTTCCTGCGTGAGCGGGATCGGTATGTTTTGAATCGGTATATCGTATCGTAACAATCTAGTTCTCTTCCCATCCCATAGGGGCAACAGTTCCAATACGCTTCTTCACATCATAGAGATCCGCAGAGATTTCAACGAACGGAACTTTTTCAGCATACGCCAGGGCGTCTAGAGGGCTTTTCGCTTCAACAATAACCTTGGCGGTTAGCCGGATTTCTACCTCATATTCCATTATTTAGCCTGGGCTTTGGGCTTATTTAGCAGACTTGGGCTGTTGGCGAATGAAATCCTTAACAGCGCGGTCGCCTTCCTTCTTAACGGAAGCCGGAACCGCAACACCAGCCACATGAGCCTTAAACTCAGTGCGAGAAATGAACCGGGCCTTTCCCGCCGAAACCAAGGCTTCAGCCTCGGCCCAAGGCTTTTTAGCAGCCTTGTTGGTAGCAGTAAGAAGGATACACTTGGGGTCGGATCCCCCACGAACGTGATTAGCCATTGTAGCTCCTTTGTTGGTTATAGGCAGAAGTATAACCTGCCTGGGTATTTCTGTCAATGGGTCTAGCAAGATCCATATTTATATGATTTGAATGCTTGAAATTCTTCACAGGGAAAGAATCCCAAAACGTCTAGTCGTGCCTTGTCTTCCTCATTGACCAGTTCTGGATCAATAACAACAAACAACAGGCTGCGAATTGCCATTTTCATCGATTGCTACAAAAGTAAAGATGCCTTCTGTAACTTGCTTTTGCTCGTTTGTGATCTGATCTACTACCCAAGCCTCAACCTTGATCGTAACAGACGTATTTCCCACCTTAACAACTTCCGAGAAGCACTGAACAAGATTACCAACATGAACAGGATTGTGAAAGACCATCTTGTTGATAGCAATCGTAACAACCCGACACTTGGCTGCCTTCTTAGCAACAACACCGGCTGCCAAGTCCATCTGGCTCAAGAGCCACCCACCAAAAATATCACCATCCGGGTTGGTGTCCTTTGGCATGGCAATAACTTGAATCGCTAGAGATCCTTGTGGTTTATCCTGTTTCATTAGTAGCCTCGCACGATTCACAACAATCTTCCTTACCCGCAGCACTAAGCTGATTGCATGATGGGCAGAAAAAGTGACGAACGCACAAAGCATCCACCTTATCAAAGTGCTTTGCTGCATCGTTGATACGACGGGCGCACCCGCCGCAGTAGTAAGCCCGCGTGGATGTGTTCCACCAGTAAGCACGCTTACTATCACAAGCCCCGCGATTACATTCATTAAGTGTGCGAGTATCCATATTAGTCTCCGCAGGCTTCTCGCAGCGCCAAGTAAGCCTTTTTGTAGTCTTGCTTGGCTTGTTCAGGAAAAACAGGAACAATATCGTGCAAATCTGGGCCGTAGCTACGATTGGTATTGGTTGTGGGTTAAACAGGTTTGGCCGCTAGCTGCTACACCATCCGCCAACAATCCAACCCTTTTTCTTACCAGCTTTGGGCTTGCGGGCTTCTTGCAGAGCCTCCTCGGCAGATTTTACTTTTACACCCATCTTACTGAGCCGTCCCAAGTTTGTAGGCGAAATTAGGCTGGTCTTGCAAAGAGGGCATTGTAGATACTGGTTCCTGGTAAAAATAACCAGCTTTTCTCGATTCATTTTGGAATCGCAACCCTTACAAGCTACGAGTTTGCTCTTGCCAGCAGCAAAATCATCCCTAACCTTCTGTCCAAGGGCACGGTGCTTTGCTTGAATAGCTTTGAGCTTGACAGACGCCTTTTCAGCGCGGGCTTGTCTCGATCAGTTTGGGTTACAGGTAGCATGAAGCTAACCGCAATAGCGTCGTCCCACTTATTGTGAACTCGATTGAGATATTCTTCTGCTTCCCCCTGCGTGGAAAAGGCCCTATCCGCAAAAGAAGCTACCCCCATCATGGCCGCAATAGTGCCAGGATAGCTGGTACCATCTTCATACTTAGCCTGTTCACAACACTCGCGGAAATCCTCTCGGATCTTATTACGGTCATCGTAGTCGTAGATCCTATAGTCAAAACATCCGCCCATGATATGCTCTCTTTACGCGCTACGCGCTGATCTTTGATCTTAGCCCTCAGTCACCCAGCCCATAACATCTTGACTCAGCAACAACAAGTTCCTGGGCCGCGATAACTAGAGTACCTCTTACTACAAGGACTATTACCAAGCACTTTTTCAGCGGAATCTTCCGGCTGAGACGCACCGTTCTATGCCAACCAGCAATTTACGAACAGGAGAGTCATACATCTAAGTTTTAGTCTGGAACAAGTAGCTCGTAAGCCTTTCGCTTGAAACTGAGGACTGAGGGCTAAGATCAAAGGTCAGCGCCACTTCTGCTGCTATTTTACGTTAGAGGGGATCTCTGTCAAGAGACACAGTTTTTTCTAGCATAGAGAATTTTTTACCATCAAGTATCCATCCCATGACATACAATGAATATATGAAAAGTCTCTGGCGTAAAATTGTTTTATGGTTAATGCAATCCATTGTGTATCGTTATCTGATAACTAATGTAATTCCTTATATTAGATTTACTACCTACTATACTTCCCTTCGGGGCTGGAAATACTTTCGTGGCTATAAAAAACTAGAAGCCGGAGATATTGTTCTTACCTTAGATAGAAAAAAACTTACATCGATGCTTATTCCAGGAGAAGTGACTCACGCGGCTCTGTGTGTAGCTAAAAAGGAAGAGTGGGAAATAGCTGAGATGACACATAGCAATTTTTGCCATAGTAACTTCTTTGACATCTGTAAGGAATCTGATCGAGTAGTTATATTACGCTGTAAAGATTGGGATGAGGTTTATACAAAACAAGTCATAGAGAAATGCAAGACGTTCAAGGATGCAACGTATGATATAGAGTTTGGTCTTGGTATAAAAGCCCTATATTGTTCTGAGTTGGTTTATCAAGCCGATTTTGAACGCAGACTAGAGATTAGCACCGAGGATCTAGCTGGTATAGGCCGTCAATACATTAGCCCCACCGGGCTTCTAAAAGCCCTAAATTGTGATACTATTTGGGATAGTGATGATGAATCACAGTCCTGATCCTAGCAATTCATGCCGATCAAGAACCCGCGCCATCTTCTCGCGCATTAGAGCCTTGCCTGCTGCACGAACCCTACGATGTTGCCACCATCCCAAAGCAAGCGGCGCTCCAGTTTTCTTCAAGGAAGGCTGGTCATGGATATCAACCCAATAACTTCCTTCCAATGGATATCAACCCAATAACTTCCTTCCAAGGCAATATCAATTCCGGCTTCATGGTTAGCCCAAAGCCTATTGTTGTTGCGAGCTAGTTTCCACTTATCGGGAAAGTCTTCCAGCGACTTGATGATTCGATCAGCAATTGTAACAGGTTTCATTCCTTGTCCTTAGCTAAGGTTGGTGGTGGGTTCATTGGTAACCTTTATCATAGATGCAACCGAACGACGTATTACTAGCCGGGATCCGACTACATCAATTTCTAAGGGACCGCCAAAGGGAGCCCTTCGTATAACTTCAATACGAGTCCCCGGAACTAAACCGAGTCGCATCAAATCGAGGTTTAATTCATTATCTCCCGTAAGGGAGGTGATATATGAAGGGCAACGAAAGGGTAACTGAGAAACTGTCACTGCATTCTCGGTAACGACGCCGCACACCACGGGCAAAAGTTCATACTGTAGTTAGCATTAGCTGCCCGCAATGTATACGTTCCATCGCTGTGGTAGGAAACACCCCTATCAGGGCAGCTATAGCCGTGCTGGCCGCAATCCATGTTTTGTGTCATATGCCCAAACATTCGTTCGCAGCAAACACTATCCTCTGCTGGTAGAAAGTCGGGAACATCCATATGCGGATAGCAATCATTACGCCTTGCTTCTTCCTGCACTACCGTATTGACAATATCCTTTACCAGCTTACTGGTAACGAGAGTCGCCTTACACTTAGCGCACCCCCAGAAACTAGCCTTTGGCACTAGGACATCAAGGCCGCGCAGCTTAGTGCTGTAGTCTTCTCGCTTGGAGAAGGTAAATACAGTACCCTTGCAGTTTAAGCATCTCATAGCAAGTGCCCTTCATCACCAAAAGCCCCTAACCGTTTCCAGTTAGGGGCTTCAGGCTAGACCGTTGAGGATCGTGAGCTAGAGGGTATTAACCCTCGTTGCTCTCCTCACGCTTGAGGCCGAAGTACTGCCAGACCGAGAGGGTCGTAGCGTGCTTCGAGTCACGCAGGAGGCGGCTGATCGAGGAGCACTCAACGCGGTCAGCGTCGGGGTCCACGTCGCCGTTAGCCAGGCGACCAGCCTGGTTATCAGCGTCAACGGGCGGGAAGGCGAGAACCCGACCACTGGGCTCGGTAACCTCCATAGAAACCTTCTCGTCGGCGTTGCGACCCTCGGCAATGCGAAGGGTGTAGACGCCCGAAGCCTCAGCGTGCTTCTCGCTACGGTATTCCTTAGTGAACTCACCAAGGTGCTCGGCGTAAGTGTCCTCGCTCCAGCGGGGCGCACGGGCCTTCTTGAACTCGACCGAAAGGCCGTCCTCACCACGAGTCAGGACGATCTGCGTCACCTTCTCAAGCGAAGGGTCAACCTCAAGCAGACGACTAACGAAATCGCCAATCACTTCGTCTCGGCGGGCGTCACGAACGGACTCCCAACGAATCTTGAGAATGTTACGAGCAATGCTGAGAACCTGCTCGTCCTTGATCTCTTCCGGCATACGGCTTCGGAGATCCTGAAAGTCAGGACCGCTACGAATCTCGTCTTCGCTCATGGCTTCGACAGGCTTCGTGGGGGTCGGGGTAGTAGTAGAATCAGTCACGGGGTTAGCTCCTTGTTGTTTGTTTTGCTTGACCTGCTAGGGTCTTCCGTGTTTTCAAAGTCACTTAGGTGTCCTACCCAAGTGAGTCACAGTATAGCCGACTCTGCCACGCCTTGCAATAGACAGCGCAGGATTCGTCGGTTTCTGACGCAACTCCAAAGTTACCAGGAGAAACGACACCCCTCTCCCCATATACTCCAAGAGTGAGGTATAGAGAGTAGAGGAGGAGAAGAAATCCAGGGCCAGAGTTTCATTTTGACCCTCCATACCCCTTCCCGCCGCACCCCTCATATAGAGGGCCTTTGACAGACCCTCTGCACCCCCCAGACAAGGGGAGCGAAAATAATATGTCTTTGCAGGGTGATGTAGCGGATTACTCATTAGGATGCTCGGTGTTATCTTGAAAAATTAGGCTTTTCGCAGGGAAAAGGCTATTTTCCTTCGGGGATATTCTGGTTCTGGAACAAATCCAGATCAGATAGGCCAATGGCCTTTTCATCTGCTAGTTTCTGGCAAACGTCACATAGAGAGCTATTTTCCACAAATGCACCACATTCATCACAACGGTTGTGCTCAATCATCATAGTCTCCTAAGCTGGACCCTTGCAGGGCCGTTACGGGTGGGGTCTCTACTGCCCATAAGGTAGCATCAATACGGGTATCTGTCCATAGATGTAGCGTCTACATCAAGAGCCTGCCATAGACAGGAGATTTCCGAACACTCTCTGGCCCAGATACCACTCTAGCTCGCTGGCTAGTATCATACGATTGTTTGAATCGTAGTTTTCCATCATAATATCCCGTTCTCGTAGCTCCTGTAGGAACTTGACCAGATATTCATCTGTATAGGCAAAATCACCACCATACATCTCTGTAAATCTGTGCTTGGCTTGTTGGATCATTTGCATATCACTAGCACCACCAGAGTGGGCGTCAATAGTGGTATCATAAGAAACAATTCCAATATGGGAAAACTTATGTTTCAAGGGCAGTATCTTATTTACAACGATAAAAAACTTAACGCCCACACCATAATTGCGAATCTCATCAAAGCGCCCAAACTCAGAAGCGTCTTCTGAATTACTGACACACCAAATACGATTAGAGCCCTCGCCATAGCAACAGGAATCAGGATGCGTATTAGGTTCTAATATGACAAAACGGTTATCTTCAAATACAATATCTCTACTGTAATTGGGGCACCTTCGTAACCTAGCAAGATTAGCGACTGTTGCAGGTGGTGCAGCCTTTACTAAAGCACTGACAACCTTGTCCACTGACGTTCTTAGTTTGAGATTAGCGTCGAAGGTTTTTGATCGATGCAGGGTCGCCATATACTGAGCGACATCGGCTACATAAGCCGCGTCTTCCTCATCAACAAATACCTTGTGGGCCATCCACTCACTGAATATCTTATTATCAGAGGGGTCGGAGTTAATGATGAAATCAATTTCATCATTACTGGCGTCAGAGTGTCTTTTTGATATTGTCCTAAGTAGCGAATCAATCCTGCTCATGTAGACATTTTAACAAAAATGTCTGCATACCAAAGCAGATTAGTAGCTTTGATTATAGCTTGGACCAGAAATCTGCATTCTGGAGGATATTACATCGGCTTCAGGAACAAAACCATGCTCAGGATGTAATAACTGAGGGCTACCATAAGGACCAACCGGGAAGTAGGGAGATGATATTACCCCGCCCCGTGGTCTTGGTATCTGCAAATTCAACCCTTGGGATTGCCAGCCAGGATACTTGGCCTGCATGTAGGTGTTTAGGTCATCATCCCAACCGCTAAGGTATCCAGGTCTTCTCATTCACCTATGATAGCAAAAACCGTTGCTAAAAGAAAGATTGCCAGATAGTAGCTTGTTTAGTATACTAAGTAAAACTTAAACTTCTGAGGTAGCTTATGTATATTACAAATAATCTAGGATCTTATGGCGGATTAGAAAGTGCTTGGGGTTTGGGAAATCCGACAATTCCTCAAGTAGCTGTAGCACAAACCGTGGTTAAGGGCCTCCAAGATGATACGGATACCAATACCAAGGATTCCGCAGGGCCTAATACCGAAGGCGCAAAAGTAGCAGGTGGGGTTTTTGGTGGTTTCACCTTGATAACTCTTGCTGTAGCAGCTTACATTTTTTGGTCAACTAAAAAGACCAGTGAGCCTAGCGCAGAGCTACCCGCTTCGGGACAAATCAATTCCGCAAAAAATTAGCCCCCAGAAAAGTAAGCAAGCACCAACAATCGAAACATAGCAACCCATACGTTCTGCTGGGGTTGGTTCGCCTTCTAGGTCAAAAGGATCATCTACTTTTGAAAAGAGGATCATAACGATGACCTCCCACGAGGGCAGCAGTCCTAAGAAGAAAAGAACTATTCCAACTACAATAAGTGTTGTGCTCATGGTTACCCCAAAAGAGAGTCGTAAGGATACTTGTCTTCCTCGGCTCCGGGTTAGCTACACGGATTTTCGTAATGCTCGTCGTCTTCCAGAGGATTTCTATTGCTATCTGGAATAGTAATAGTCTTTACAAGCAACTTGTGGGCAACCATTTCTGTTATGTCGAGAGTAATGCACTGTCCTGTCGGGGTAGAAAGACGAACCTTCTCTTGATACCTGTCGCTGTTACTGGCCCACCATGCAGCCGCATTGTGAGTAATATGAAACCTATCGACGCCCCCAGATTTCCAACGCACCCAGACGAAATAAGCCTTCTGGGGTTGGGGTTGGGGTTGGGGTTGAGTGTCAGTAGGGGCAACAGAGTTTCTCATTTTTTTCTCCAGGCACCATTCTCGGCTGGCATCTTACATTATGCACCATCGAGAGATTCAGTCAAGACACAGCTAAATTTTCACGGAAAAATTAAATAAGAAAAATAAGAAAAATAGGGAAAAATAAGAATCAATCTTTGCTATTTTTTGCTACTATTTAATCAGGAGATATATCAAATGGCAAAAAAAACTAGGAAAAGCAGAAAGCGCGTAGCCGCTATGAAAAAATACTGGCGGTCAAAGGCCGGACGTAAACGTAGAAGCAAGAAGGCAAAGATTCGTAAGAGTCGTAAGAAGCGTTCATGGGGTCGCCAAGCACGTAGCCGTGTTAATAGACTCTACAGGCTCCGTAGAAAAGCTACAAAAAAAGGAACACCAGGAAACGCTTGGGGCGATCTTAAAAACATCATATTCCCTACTTGGACCAAAGCGGATCTCAAGACCAGAAACAAGATGCTTGCTCGTCTACGTCGATACACCAAGCGTGGTAAGCGTGGAGCAGTTTCACGTAAGAGACTAACCGCAAACCAAAAGGGCCTCTTAGCAGAAGCTCGTCACTGGCTCCGCGAAGAAGCCGGTGAGCCAATTACCGTAGCAGCAAGAAAGCGTAAGCGTAAGAGCAGCCGCAAACGTCGTCGTCGTCGTAGCCGTCGCTAAGACTAAGCTAACTATTATCGCCCAGAAAAGCCCTCAATTCACTTTGGGGGCTTTTTTGTGTTAATCCCGGTCAGCAGATCAACCACATGGTCAACCCCCATAAACTCCAACTCACCCGGATCATCACTGTTATCATCAGGAGAGTCCAGATCGACGTTTTGGATGTGGTCGTCGGCTAGATCATCCGCATCTTCTCTGGTATCAGCAGTGATGGTAAAGTCAACTCGTTGTTCACGACGAAACTGGTATTCAAACTCGGGCACATCAAACTCCACAAACTTCACAAAAGTAGATAACAGTATCTACATCATTTTTAGGGTGATTGGTAATAACATCCTGCACTGTCATAGTGCAATCGCATTTTGAACAAGCAGGAACCTTGATTTCTACTTTAGTCATGCTTCCTTCATAGGGTTTTCAAACCACTCATAGCCTGTTATTTTCCCATCCTTGAAGACACAATCTTTTTTCCAACTTTGGTAATGCCCCAAGTTAAATGCAGGTAGCACAAAATCGTGAATTACAATCTTTTCTTCAGCTAGTTTACTGAAGTCGTCGCCCATCAAAACAACTAGGTTCGCCTCCCCCTCCCGGTAAGGCTTACCATCTTCTGTTTTTGGGAAGGATGTAAAAAAGGTTTCACCAACAGCTAGAGCACTGTCGAAAGAGGTAGCACGAACAATAACGCTAGTGTCCCAGCCATTAGGCCCCTCTTTCGGATTGCCCCACTGAGTGATTTGCCAGAGTTTCATCAGGATCTCCACTGCCCATAGACTAGCATGGATCTGTGCTACTGTCCATAGATGCAACCCTAGCCGCTTTCCTGCGTGCTCGGCTATTATCCTTTAGTTGCTCTAGCCTATTGAGCCTTGCCCTCAAAACTCCATATCGCTTTTTATAGGCAACAAAACCAGGCCCGCCATCCGATGACCCCTCCTGATAATACTGCTTGCGCTCTTGCTTGTTTTCTCCAAGCTGGGTTTGTACTTTGTGCATCAGGTTTTTAATGCGACTCTTTCGTTGTTTACGAGCAATAGTAAATTTGCTATCTGAGCCTTTAGCCGAATTACAGGGTTGGCACATCGTCTGTAGATTGCTGAGATGATCAGACCCACCTTTTCCACGCGGAAGGATATGATCTTTAGTGAAAATAATTTCCACACCATCCGTAAGCCCGTAAAGATTGAGATGATACCGAGGGCTTTTTTGGTGAAGCTGCCTCTCTAGGGCAAAATACTTACCCTCCAGACCACAAGCAACACAAACTACTCCTGATTTAACAAATGTCTGATAGCGCAGGCTGTCCATATGAACAGACTGGCCGTTAAAAACCTTCTGCGGTCGGCCCTTCAGCTTTTCTTTCCCATGTTCAGGCTTGCCCGTTGAAACAAAAGGCAAAACCTCATCAAGGGGAATGATGCCGGATCTTTCCACATCTCCGCGCCCAGACACTTGACCCATCAATCTTTTTTCTTGGTGAGCTTCTTATACATGCTGTAAGCTAGATCACCCACAGCACCACCAGCAGCAAAGCCCAGCCCCAGCCACGGGTCACTAGCAAAGTAGCCTACTGTAATACCCATTACAGCCCCGACGAAAATACTTTTAACAACTTGACCCTTCACATTGCCCATCCATTACCGTCATACGGTTTTGCCCAAGGTTTGTTAGCTTTTTGCGCGTCGGTCATCTTGACAAGCCGGTAACCATGATCTTGAGCAACCTCTTTCAAGATACGCACAACATCTTGTTGGCCTTCTTCGCCATCTCGTGCCCAGCTACCATCACCTCGACGGCTCATTCCAATAATTTTAGCAGTGTTACCACCAACTAGAATCACCGAAACATTATTAGCGTGATGCTGTGCTACAACTTTGAAGCCATCGGTAAGCCAGGGACTATTTCTACCAGTACAGTGGAGCCCAAGTTGCTCACTCACCTTGGCACCAAACTGCTCATCGTCACCAATGCGATGAAGATCAACATTTGCGATAAGGATAACTGAATTAAACCCCATTGTCTACCTCTGACTCATTCGGGTTGTGAACCTCGATAATATCAAACGAGTTCTCGCAATAAATGGAAGTATTGATCCCGCCTTCGGGGATGTCGATATTGGAGATCGCATCCTGCTCGTCCTCCGTCTCGGGATCAAACTCAATTTCGCACTCAAAGGTAGCAGTAAAAACCACTCGACGCTTTTCCAACTTACACTCAGTCACGGTTACCTGCTTCTTTGTAAAGCGGACAGCTAAAGCTATCCGGCGTTTCTGGCGGATTTGCATGATTCACTGCACGCTTCACGCACAACTGAACCTTGCTTCTATCCTGCCCCGTCGAAAACTCACTATCGCCCCAGTAGCAACAGTTATAGCACTCTGCAACAGTCTCATTGTCGTTTGTCATAACCCCGCACCCAGGACTCGAACCTGGCTTACGTCTTTCCCTACAAATACTGTGCTGTTTTCAAATCCTAACCGAAGGATTATCGCGTCCGATCAGCGTAATACTTGCACGATTGAAAAAGTGAGACGCCTGTCTCCTGTGCGGGTTGTGATAGCATCATAGCCCGCAGGGGTTTTCCTGTCAATCACTAGCGAGATTTTCTAGGTAAGGCAAGTGTAGGGCTCGCACCTACATCTTCTTTGCTCAAAACGTGATAAAAATTCCTTGCCCGCTTCTTATTGGCGGTATCACTAGCAAAGACGCATACTATTATGCTAACATGCCATGTTGATGAAGGCGCAGGGGATCGAACCCTGGACCCGCAGGTTAAAAGCCTGCTGCTCTACCATCTGAGCTACGCCTCCATTGGTGTTAGGAAGCGGGTTTACAGCACGATAGAAACTCCATATCTGGGATGCTCATCAAGCATTGCTCCCCCTTGTAAGAATAAGCGCCCACCAGGGTAGCAGGCTTGAATTGCAGTGTAAAGAGAGAATGATTGCGCCTATGTCCATGATGCTCATCGGGGCAAAGGTCTAGGGCTCCTAGAAGATCCGGCTCGCGCCAACCACCCCATCCGATGACAATACACTCGTCACCATCTGCATCGAGAAACCGAAATCCCGGCTCACAGCGAAACCAATCCAGCCCCGCGTCAGCGATGGTCTTGCGGACCTCTGCCTTGCGCTCGTCAGTAGTAATCATACTGCCCATGCCCATTGTGTTTTGCTCTCTGGCTCGGTTGCGTTATGCCGCAATTTTAGTCTTTCGTGGTTTTCCTGTCAAGAGACGCATCATCAAGTCTCCACGGTCCAACACCATCAAAGCCCTTATTCATTATTCCAGCAGCAGTGTTTGAAGGCGCAGCAAGATCATTACCGCGCAATCGACCTAGCGTCAGCCCACGAAGCTCTTTAAGGGTTTTTTTCTTAGCCGTTGCAGCCGTTCTAGCAGCGATTCGTTCGGCTAGCCTAGCAGATAGGCGACAAGAGGGGCTGGGCCAACCAGCCGCCTCCCCGTATACTGCACAATAGCGCGGCTGTAGCCAACTGAACAAAGACTCAAGCCAGGAAAGTGGTTTTGTATCTCCACACCATTCGCAAGACCATTCTGCGTTTTTAATCACCTAATCCACCTAATACCAAACCTAGAAACGATAAAGTATTGTCTACCAATCCTACAATGTATATACCAACGCTCTTTAGGTTTAGGGGTAGTTTCCTGGGCTTTAAGAAGTTTTATCCAAACCATATCAGCTTTTTCGGCCTGCTTTATCCCAAAGATCCCTTACCACATTTTTAGTCTCGGGTAGCAATTTGTCCAATCTCTCAAAAACCTTCTTTAGATCCTTACTAGCTTGTGCGCTTTCCTTTGCCAGCTTCGCCCGCTTCTCCTCCAGCGCCATCTTAAACTGCCCACGCAGCAAAGCCGTTCGCTTGATACCAATCTTGCGCTTGCTCAGATGATCAAGAGGGAAATACAAGTGAACAGGCATATAGCCTTTAGGGACTCTAGGTTCGCCGGTTGACGGATCAAAGCAAGCACGAAACACTACACAGACCCTACCAACTTGTCCTGCAAAGTGATTGTGGTCTTTATCAGAACACAACCAGCCTTTGCTACCGATATGAGGAACGGCTGATCCTCCGCTGGTAAAAGTGTTTAGGACGTAGACAGCTTGCGGTTTCTTGCGTTTTGTTTTCTTAGGTTTGCTCATGGGTCGTGGTCCAATATCCAATCCTGTAAATCAGTTGAATGTATAAATCCGGCTTGGGTTAGTGACCTAATCACCATCTCACGAGTAACCACGCCCATTGCAGTATTACTGACGCAACCAAAGGTGCTCTCCATCTCCTCGCTAAATCCCAGGCCGTCATCCGGAAGATAGATTTCTCCACTAATATGGCGATCTTCAAGACATCGCCGCTCGTTTTCCCAGAAATCCTTTTTAACGATTCCGATACAGAATCCACCCCACAGGTCGTCAAAGCACTCATCCTTGGTTTTAACACCAAAGATGTATTTGCTATTAGTTCCCCACTCGCGGTTTCGAGCCGTAGTATCCGCAAGCCCACAACGAATGGTTGTTACTCGATTAAGGATGGCGTGAACGTCAAAACCCTTATCAAGTGCTTTGTTGAGGAAATCAGTAATTTGATCTTGGTTCATAAATAGCTCAAGATGCTCGGGACAGAAGGCATCGCCTACTGGCTTGCCGCAGGCTATTCCGGCTATGCCTCCCGGCAGGATCATCTGACAGGTAAGTTTCATTGGATGCTGCGTTCTGCGATTTCAGCGGCTTTGATAAGAGCCTGTGCCATTTCCCTGGCTACAGCAGGGCTGCGCTGCCCAAAGATGGACCAGCTAATGCTCTTGTCTGGGTTGACGGTTACCGCAGAGATGGTCTGGGGCATATCGCAGCTATTGAGAATGTCAATAGTGATGTCGGTCTTGGTCCGACCGCCAGAGAGTACAGTTTCTTTTACTTTCATCTTCAGCCTCTAATGTCATTGCCGTCTTTGTCTTTTAGGTCTTCAAGGTCATCTAGCTCACAATGTTTGACCGGATCGGAGATAGCATAAATAGCATGAGCCTTACAGCAGAAATACTTGGGTTTCATTCCTGCGAATGAAATTTCATACCAGCCAAGCCCCAACTTTTCAGCTTCGTTATTGCAAGGTGGGTTTCTGTAATCGCAATAGACCACTAACAAATACCACAGTTATGGTCTTGGTAACGCTTGTTCTGCCAGATATAGTCTTGCACACTCATTACTTTGTAGTGTAGCTTAGGATAATTCTTTTTGGTTTTATCAACAATAGCTTGGGCTTCCTCTTTTGAGGAGTAGGCGTAACCATTACACCCCGGATCTCCATGATAGCCATAATCAGCTATTACCCAAAGCTCGTCTAGAGAAATCCTGTTTTCATCTTGGTCAGACATCTCTCTACCCTTCCGTGTTCTCAGCAGCAATCTTGCGATCTACCTCTGCCATAATCCCGGCCATCCATCGTTTATGAACTTGGTTTTGTTGATAGACAGCAATAGTCATACAAACCAAACCCCCTATACCAGACACCCAAATTGTAGCAGCGTTTTGTCCCAAGCCAGTGATTTCCATCAAAGCCCAAACCAGGCCCAAGAGAATAGCAGCGCAGGGAATAGCGAAAAGGATAGCACCAATAGAACAACAGACTAGCCCAACGACAGCACCACCAAAGGCAATAGCAATCTCTTTGAGAGTATCAAGCATCACTGCCCTGCGTTTCTTAGGTGATGAGCGATACTCCCTGGACTAATCCAGGGAGTATCAGAAAGAAAAGTTGTCTACCTTACCAGATAAGACTGGTAAGGGTGGCGAGAAGCTCGGGTTGCACAGCAACCGCAGTCAAAGCCGTTGCAGTGACCGCCAAAAGTGCATAACGCATCTTCCGGCTTGGCTTCGGCTTGGCTTCGGTGTTGTTACCACCCTTGACAGTTACAGGCCCACTGTTTCCGGTGGTGCCACCATAACCGCCTTGGAGGACAATACTACCACCACCATGAGCAGAGCGTGGCAACCTAGCAGTCTGGAAAGCCGCTTCCGCAGCTTGCTCCTGCTTCTCCTCTTTGCGATGCTTGAGGCTAGCCCAAACCCGCTTGAAGATGTTCGGCTTAACAGGAGTCAGGATAGCACCGCGCACCTGGCGCTCAATATCCCCATCCTTAGTCTGGATCATCCAGAATCCATTGCTCATATCCTCAAGCAAGATACAAGGGTAGTGGCCGAAACGGTGCCAGACCAACATGCCCTGAATCAGAGCCTCCTGATTGATCTCGACCTTAGCCTTGGTAGCAGCAACAAGCTGTGCAGCATCCCAAAGTTCGTCAGCAACAACCTCGGTAAGAACCTCGTCAGCAGTCATCACCTCGTCCACCTCGGCCTCAACAATCTCGGCAGTAGCCGCTTGGGTAGTAGTAACACCAGTGATATGGTCACCGCAGAACGCGGCGTTCTGATCCCCGCAAAGCAAACATGCTCCTGCAAGAGAGACATCTCCCGTCTCCAGAGAGACATCTCCCGTATCCCCCCACTGATGGAACTGTGAATCTTCACGCCGACAGAAACGGCAGGTAAGGTTGCAACGTCCAGTGATATGGGCGCTCCACCGCTGCTTAGTGCGGCGACTAGCGTTCTCATACGGAAAAAGACTAATATCAGGCTCGGCCTTCAAGTTATCCTCAATCCTAGCTTCCTCGGCAAGAGCCTGCTCCAACTGTGTGATACAGTCTCGCGTCAGCCGCAGACCATAGTGGTCATCGATTTGCGCGTAAGCAGTAATCTGCTTGTAAGGGGGAGTCTGGCGAAGCTCGACATCCGAATACTCGGAAAGCGGCTTGGTGGGCTTCCAGTCAATCAGGATACCAGGCATGATGTTCTCAGTTTCTCTTTTGGATTTCGTAACAGGTTTGTGTGGTAGGTAGTTTCGAGCCTTGAACTTTGATCTTAGAGCTTAGTTCTTATTTCTATATTTATTATGGAGTCTTTTATGCTAGGCGTAATGGCATGGTGGCCGCAAGTCTAGGTCAAGTCTAGGTCCATAGTAGTAAATATCTTATACTTTCAAGAACTAACAGTGTTGAGTAATAACTTTAATATAACATATTCTCAATCACTGGACTGATTACTTGTTCCGACTGGGAATCGAACCCAGTGTTACCACTTATTAAGAGTGGCGTCTTGCCATCCGACCCTCGGATAATCAGCACGCAGGGCACTAATCCCTGTCTCTAAGATCAAAGTTCAAAGCTCGTAACTACCTCCTTTTGTTTCGTGTTAGGGCCAGTTTAGCCTGTTTTTGCGGCACTGTCAATAGACGCCGCAGAGTTAGCTGACAAAGTTTTCTGTTCGGCTCTGTGGGTAGGTCCGTGCCATTTGCACCACTCACCATCAACACGAGCCCTTCCGCATTGGCGCTCATTACCTACAGCACCTAGTTGTGCAGCCACGCACTTAGTTGCGTCAAGGTCTTTAGTGGTAGCTCGCGGCGCAAATGGCCCGTTAGGGTCTTCACGCGCAGGATGCTTGTGCTTACGCTTTGGTGTTTTAGGCGTAGGGGCCTTTGGTGTTTTCTGTTTCTCTTTACTCATTACTTTCGCTCATCCGGCTGACCACAAAAGACACACCAATCTTCGCTCTCACCACCCTCGTCGTGATCATCGGGTAGAGGGTGAATCACCCAATCCGCTCCGATTTTTAGACGAACAACACGCTTTCCTGCGTGCTCATCCCGGCCTGCCTGAGAGTAGTAAACACAAACTCCATCAGGAGATGTAGGGCCTTCATAGGGCTTCCCATACCATTTCTCATGCTCTGGGTCTGGACATTCCCATCCCGCACGGGGCTCAAACTCCTCCGCATGGGATTTGTCAAACTCCCGCTGCAAAAGCAGGATTGCGTCACGCACCACACCCGACTCAGGAGTAGGCTCGCGCAAACCCTTGATGATCTTTTCAATTTTCTGGCTGCGGCGCATGGTTAGCTCCTGTTGGTCTATGCCTAAGAGGCTACCTTAGTTCCAGAAACCTGTCAAGGCTTACTCCCACTCCTCCCACGTATTAGTAACGTCGAAGAACTCAATAGCACCGTTCTCACTAAGGAATCGGCTGATAGCCTCATCATCGCCCTCCCCAGGATGGGGGTGAACAATGATAGTGGATGTAGCCTCAATTACTCTACGCAGCGCCCTCAACTGCTCTGGCTTGAACACGCGCTCGGTGTTGAAGAAATCAGGATTGGGATTCGGCTCATCCCACGTAAGACGATGCCAGCCATCGGTGGTGTAGTAAATCACCTTGCCGGTATGGCCCTCCTCGGGATCATCCCGGCGAGGATCAGGAATAAACTCAACGCGGGTGTCGTTTTCGTGTTTGTGTTTCATATCAACTTTTCCGCCACTGGCAGGTGTGATCATCCTGGGGATGCTCCGGGTCAGAGCATTTACCAACTCCAGACCCAGACCCTACAGACTCTTTTTCCGGGGACCAACCCCAACCCCTGCCCTCTTTGATTGTATCAAGCAAAGGTTTAGCCGAAGAATCCGGCTGGTCATACTTATCAGCCATCTCCTCCAGAACATAAATGTCCTCTGCCCTAGCAAGTAGCTCCTCGGCCTCAAGCAAGGTTAGCTCCAAACCCTCTCGCCGGGAAATAATCTCACAAAGAGCAACTTCCTCTGTGATTTCTTCCTTACGAATCCGATCAAGGAAATCAGTAAGATTGCTTTGGCTGATATTAGTGTCTCGAAACTTCATTAGTCAATCCTATACCAAGGCTGATCCATAAAAGCATTAGGCTCAAAGTCAATAAATCGTTCACTGTTTTCGGGAATAGGTGGATTATTTCTTCCACCACACCAACCAGTCTGCCTAAGCCACTTTTGCCCTCTACGGGTAAAGATGGTATAAACCTCGTTGTAGGTGTCCTCAATAACCCTCGCTCCATCAGGAACGTCGCCCCAGTTTTCAATCTTCATTGCGAATGATGATAACCGATTCCCTTATTCTGTCAAGATACAGCAGTTTTTGCCAGCGGAATCACTTTTCTTTCAAACTGTCCGCAACTACTGCCAATATCAGATCCAGGGGGATTGTAAAACTCTGTTATGATTCCCGCGTTCTCTAGTGCATCTCTAAACTCATCTACACGACTAGATTTACGCATTGTTGTTCCGGGCTTGGCCTTAAAATCGAGAAACTTAATGGGAGTATCAGCGTCAAGAAGTTTTAACAATTTCTCAAGGTCTTCGTCTCTATCATTAAACCCATCAATCAAAGTGTAATGAATCTCTATATCATGGCCTGTATAAGCCTTATGCTCACGCAGAAGCTCTAGGCTCTCTTTTACCAGCACAGCCTGCGGCATCATCTTGCGGCGAACGTCGTCAAAGGGGCTATGCAATGATAAGTGGACCTTAAAATTAAACAGCTTAGATGCCTCCGTAAACCCTCGCATTAAAGCAGAGCTTGGAATCATAGTCGCTATAGCGAAACGCAGAGTCTTATATCCGACGTGCGATTGCGCTGTCTGGCACACCTTTTTGCAGCCGTTTATTACGTGCTTATAGTTTAGTAGGGGCTCGCCAGCACCCATAAAGGATAGTAGCAATTCCGGTGATTCTGGCAACCCAGCTTTCTCTACAACAGCCTGCACTCCAGTAGCAATATCCTCTGCGGTTAGATTGACTACAGGAAGATCCATTCCTGTTAGGAAGCAAAAGGTGCATCCCATTTTGCAGGATGTCTGCGTAGGGCAAACGATGATGTCTTTACCATCGTTTTTATGTATGTAGCTAAACTCAACTTCTTGATTTTTAACGCTAAAAACGAACTTTTTGGTGGTGTCGAGTCGGGACTCTCTTACGGTTGTATATTTCATACAGAAATAGTATCACAGCCGTTTTAAGGATCAAGAGCCTTACTTTCAGACCGATAACCCTCTTCGATTTCAAAGTGGTCATCTTGGCTACCGTCGCCCAGAAAGTAATCTTCGCTACCCTCGGGAGCTAGTATTCTAGTTCGCGAATAGCTGTATCGACATTTGGGGCACTCTATGTAAAGGGAGCCCTCTTTGTAATAACTATCCGAATATGCTTCTGCATACTCGCACTTAGGGCATTCTATCGTCCACTAGCACTACCCATCTGGTATCCCCTTCATCGCTTTTTCGTTGGCCGTTTTATTTTGGTTCAATCCTAATAATCCTATCTTCAATACGGTCAAGACGTTGCTGGATTCCAATCAAAAGCTGGATTTCAAAATCCTTTTGCAGAGACAATTTGTCTAGGTCATTGGGAGGACGACCCCTCTCCACAATGAATGCTTCAACCAACTTTTTGTAGTATGGGTGGTCACTGATAATTCCGGTTTTCATATCTTATCCTCATCTTCTATTAGTGTAAAGAGAACGCCGTACCTTACAGGGATAAAAGGCCACCCCGCTCCATGACCAAGAAACCGCCCTGCCCGATGCCATACATCAGGAGACATTAGTTCTGGATTCAAGACTATGTAACTAAGCACTGGACACCAATGCTCGGAAGCGATAGCGCCCATAGGATCACTATGGGCGCTATCAATTTCGTCACGGACTTGTTTCACTTGAACAGAACCTTAACAATCCCGTCCACGCTATCACGCCAAAGAGTATAAAGCTGCTCCTCGGTTTGTTCGCCAGGGGCGAACCCGCCAGGGCCTCGGATACCAGTCTTCTTACGAAGGGCAAACAGTAGACCCATGAAAGGTGTCTTGCCCTTAATAGCCTGGGCGAATGTCCGTTGCTCCTCAATCTTGTGGTGCTCTTTCCAGACCTTTAGTAGCTGGTCGTAAGACTCGTCTACCTTGCCCTTAACAGCATCAAGGTGCTCCTTTACCTCTGGGTATGTTTCTAGCAGAGTGCTAGGATCAGGGTTCAGAGCCCAAGGAACAAGGCGCTTCGGGTTATAGATGTTTCCGTTATCAAACATATGATGCAGGGCATCATAAGTGATACTCTTTACCTTGAAGCGCAACAGCTTGTCGTCGCAAACGATAACCCCCTCATAAGTGGGGTCCGCATCCTCTTGCTGCTTCATATAAGCCTGGACCTCCCCAAGAGAGGTAAAGTGGAATCGCTCCACTCGATCCAGGCCAGCTTCCACAGAAAGGGTATCCACGGAATCATGAGCAAGCTCCTTTGCAGTCTCGTTGTTAAAAACAGCAAGTAGGTAGGCAGTAGGCTTTTCGTAAAGCCGAACAACCTTGTTAAACTTGCTGCACATCTCGAAAACATAGGTGTTAGCAGGATCCAAAACCTTGCTAAGATCAATGCCCTTATCCTTCATGATGTCCCAGAACAACTCACTGAAACTGGGGGAGTAATCAGGCAGATTGTTTGGAACCTCGCCGCCTCCAAAACTACCACGAGTCTTGGCATACCACTTTCCCTGATAGTTATAGACCAATACTAGGCTACCATCAGCCTTGGTATAGCAATCAAAATCGCTCCAGTTGAAAGTTTCGTACTCCTCCGCAAACTCTCCTAGACGGAAGAAGCGGTTGAAAGCCTTAGCGACAATACGCCAGGAGCCTTTTTCCAGAGTAAGGCCCCGGCTCTCACGTACGATGTTGTTCGTCTTAGGGCTGTCGATTTGGCTATAGCTAAATCCCACAAGGGGTAGCTCGGAATGATGATGGATGCGGATACCAAGATCCTCAGTAAGCCCCTCTAGGGTGCCCCCATCACGCAGATACTTCTGTACATTTAGGGGCATGATACCACCTCCTGCCTCTAAGACCTCTTAGAGCCACTTGTCTGTCAAACATTTGTCGTGTCTTCAGATTTCCACCCGCAGATTTCCACCCGCATCGTAAAAACCCTGAACGCGCTTTCCTACTAGAACCCTAGAAAGTTTTCGGGTGATTGGATCCTTCCGCCTAATGCTCTTTTGGAATATCGGGCGAGGGTTCTCCTGGGCCACAATCTTAGGCTGATTTTTACCAGCTTCGGCGTAATCCTCCGCAGTCGGCTTACTCACGTTTCTCATTTCTATCCTTGCGGGATCTTCTCCCCTGGCTGATATGTGCGAACTAGAATCTTACTGGCATCATGCAGGGTGATAACGACTCCGCGCTCAGTCATTCCAACCGTAGTTGGGTGGTGATTTACCTGGCGTTCTGCCTTAACAAAGGGCTCTACCAACCGATTGATATTATCACTTTCCTCGTCGGAAATGAGGATTCTACGCTTTTGCTTTTCTCCTGCACTCATTTCGTCTAACAGCTTTTTCGCCGCAGGAGTTTCCCCAATCATATCAGCCAACAGTTTTAGCTGTTTACGGGCCTCATCTTGAGTATCACTTTGTTCCATGATACCGGCAAAAATACGAAGACTTGTTGCGATTTGGTGCGGGGTTAGGTCTTTGTGGAGAACTATGGTCAGAGGGTTACTCATCAAAAGTCCTAATGTTAAACCTAACTTCAATCTTACCAGTTTCCTTATTGAAGGAAGCTGACCCCGTGTTCATATCAAGATGCTCAGTGCGGGAAACAATACAAGTTGCTCCACCAAACTCACCGGGCCGCATCTTGCTACAAGTCCAAGCACCAGAAATCTCAAGATGCGTAACCTCGGGGTTATACATCAAGATATGACGCATCATATCGTTAAAGTTGTTCTTTTTGATAAAGTCAGCAAACTCCTGGGTAATCGTTCCCTCATCCAATGCGTCGTCAATAGCCCACTCGTCTACCTCCTCAGAAAGAGATTCCTCCCAGTAGACGTAGAAACGACCATCGCTCTCCGAATCCAAGCTAGCCCCGGTCATTGCTAGATAGGCTTGATGCATCGGGTTGAGGCTAATGCTGTCGGGCAACATGGTTGCCTGATAATAGTTGTTCGCCATGTTTCTCTCCTCTTACTGCCCATAAGGTAGCACGGAACGGGATTACTGTCAATGGATGTGGGTGTTCAAACTCTGGTTCACCTTGGACTTTTCCTTAGCTGCTAGATCGCGCTTATTCTCACACCACCAGCAGCCCCCGCCTTTAAGGATAGTCCACATCCTATCACCAATTCGTTCGCCTAGATGAGCGGCCCAAGTGCCAGAATTATCGCTAAGAAGTTCAAGCTCAACGTGGAAATAAGCCCAAGATGGGTCTTTGTTTTCTCGCGCTTGAGTAGAAGCTGCATCCTCCTCGGTGGTAAGAAGGGCAACACTCAAACCATCAGGGGCGGCGGTCCATTTAGCCATTTAATGATTCACCGGATTCGTCTACTGGCTCGTCAAAACAGTAATGAACAATATGCACTGGATCGTGCCCGGTCTTTTCTCGGAACCTCTCTGGTAGGTTTTCGTCTGTCAGGCCCTCGGCAGGGAGAAAAACATCTTCCCCACAACCATGATAGTCGCCACCAAAGTAGCTCAGATCATACTCTACCGCAAAAAACATTGGAATCGGGGTTACTTCGGAATCCACCCCACGGTTTAGAATCCCCTCAAAGGAATCCTCCCACTCTTGGGTAGTGTTGCCCTCCTCGGCCATAAGAATAGCCTGTTCTGGGCTATCAGCTTCAATGCGGTAGCGCATACGATAGTGGCGGGTTTCATCAACGTCAACGTCAAAAAAAGCCATAGTTACTCCCAACCCGGCCAGTCACCTAGAGCGTCCTGGGCTTCTCGCCAGGATGCAGACTGGGCCTCTGTTGTTTCTTTAGATTCTTGTGTTTGTGAATTGCAGAGTGCGTCCATGTTATGTTCCCCTCATAGGAAACCTGATGTTAGCCTTTCCAATTCTTACTGTCAAGGCTAATCCCAAGTAATAGTAGCACTCTTTTCGGTCATCTCCTGCCCGTCAAAGAGCCAGCGCCAACGCTCCCCTTCCTCACCCTGCATCTCAATGTAGGAACCCGCCTTAACGAAAGGGGCGATAGCGGAGAACAAAGTGTCTTCGTCTCCCACCTTTTCCCCACCAAAGTAAAGAACATTGATGTTGCCCTCGTCGTCCAATTCAGCGTCCCAGCGCCACGCCCGCAAAGACTCGACTGGATCAGAGATGGTGTGGAAATTCTGCGGCACCCAGGAGAAGTGCCGTCCGCTACTGTCTCCAATGGTTTCCTCGCCGTGAAGGGCTTGAATAGCCGCAACCATCGCGCCCAGCTTATCGGCGGGAACGAAAAAATCTGACTCGCACTGGCTCATGCAGTAACCCATGTAACCCTCTTTTCTCTTTGATCCGTCGTGAGATAGCAGTCTACCCTTGATCCCCACTACTGTCAATGGGTGCCGGTGCCACCACGCCAAAGGCAGCTTTTAGCTGCTCTCTAGCCCTACACCACTGATAACCACAATTACCAGAACCCTCCTTGGCTTGGGCTCGGCTGGTCCTATCCTGCCTGCACTCAATTCTTAGCAGAGCTTCAAAGGCTGTAGCCTGCTCCCCAGTAAGTGTTTGGGAAAACTCGATTGTTCCATTAGTGGTAAACCATGAATCAGGAAAGCTCTCTGTTTCAGGATTAAAACCTTTGCTAATCATATCTGAACAATGATAACAGGTTTGTTCGGGTGAGGGTTTAGAATCATCAAAGTAATCAAATGAGCGAGCTTCTAGCCCACAAACTCGACAATAGATGGTTTGCCCTTCGCATTTGGCGTCTGCCCGCCTCTCCCGAAGATCATTTAACATTTTTTGAAACATCTAAATTTCCCCGAGTTTCTCTGCTACTTGCTGGTTTCCAAGTTTCTTATTTAGCAGGTATCTATGATTATGTTTTTCTACCAACAGTTCAACTGCCCGACGAACAGCATCCATATCACAGTTTTCTTTGTCGAGCCAGGCTCGTAGTTGTTCATTATCAGTCATTTATTACCACCGATGTAAAGGCGAAGCCTGGGGCTGAGTTTAGTTGTTTTAGCTATAGCCTGTTCCAAATCTGCCCATTGGCAGGAATGTAAAAACTATTAACCGCTCTAAACTCTAAGCCCCTTGCTTCTATTGGTGAGCCCTATTCTACGTTCAAGCAAAGAAAGGAGGTAATCCTGCTGTTGCTATTTTACGAAGGAATAAGTAGGTAAAACGCTGAAGCACATGCTTCTATCTTAGCCTACGCCTCTCGTGACTGATACCACTGCGGAATAGTATCTCACAAGAGCTAGAAAGAGATTGCTCACTCACCGACCATGATTTTAATCCTCGTCCTCCGAGGGTTTTGGGTTATTTCGTTTGGAATACTCCACAAAGTCGTGAAGCCAGCCATCTATTTTAGAATTACTTGCTTTTTTAGCCCTTACCAACAAGTCCCTAACCTCATCAGGAAACTCTCCCCTGGCTAGGGCCAAACACAATGCTTTCTTATAGACAAAAGGAAGATCACCCTTTTTACGATGTCTAGAAATACGGCTGATAACGCCTTGTAGCTGTTTCCTGTTCGTACCCAGACGTTTCTTCAGACGAAGGCCCCTCTGACGCGGGGCCTTATCTTTTTGTTTTTGCAGCTTTCTGCGCTCTCGCAGCAACTTAGCTTGAATACACTCAAGCTGGGGAATATCAAGCAAGTCCCAATCAACCTCTCTCCAGTTTTCCAATGTTGTTGTGCCCATAAATCCTCCTAAGCTCTAATCAGTTTCATCAACGCAATAAAACCTTGACGAGTTACGCCATCTGGTAGCCCAGAGTTTCTGATATGCCACTCAGGACATCCAGAGCACCTATACAAAATGCCGGGATTACCAAACGGTTTGGCTAGTTTTCTAGCAACATTGCTGGGGATTTTCAAGGGCTTTTCCAAGCTGGAATCCGTTACCTTGTAACAGGAGTCTTTAGCAAACTTTAGGTCTCTTGCTAGTTCCTCCGCAGCTTGTACCATATCGTGTGAAATCATGCGTAAGTCATTTGTTGGCCGGTTGCCTCGTCAAATCAGCATTGAAGCTAGCACCATCAATCTTATAGGTGGCTTCCAGCACACCATGATCGCTGTATTCGTGCATTACCGCTTCGCCTTTGTCATTGATATAACTCAGCAGTTTGGTTTCCCCGGTCTTGCTAAAGTTGATAATCCTTACGCAGTCTTCTGGGACAGGCAACTTAACAGCAACCCCCGTCCATCTACTAAAGAATCCGCTTTGCCCAGCACAGCCCTTAATACCAAAAGCCATAAAAAAGAGGACTACAAGAATTAAAGCGCCCGCTCCCGCAGTAACAGCACCTTCTTTAAGTGTCATAAAGCACCTCCCGCTTCATTGTTTGTATGGCGCGAGGAGTACTCCCAAAAGATAAACCGCTGCGAACAGTAAACTGTTGCCCATTAGGTTCTGATTATCTTCTGGCCTCGCATGTAGGAAGGGAACCCCAGGATTTGCACCCGGAGCCTTCCGGTTACCCGGTTGCTCTGCTTCGGCTGTATTGGCTAATACGCAACCTATTTTCCTTGTACCGGGAAGGGTTGCGAGGGCCTTTACACGACTAGCCCCGTAGCTTTAGGGGTTTTGTCTACCGCTGAGATGGTACCTCTCTCTTGAGCTAGATTCCCATGTTTGGAGCCACGATCAGTCCTAAGACCTCACGCGGCATGTTTTGTTTTCAGAATTATATCTTTTACCTCGGATCTGTCAAGATATAGGGCTAACACGGCCCATAACAATCATAATCCTGTTCCTGATAGTCATCATCCTGATAGTCATCCCGATCATCGGGATAATAATCATCGTCTGATTCTTGCTGGCTTTCCCAGGCTTCATCTTCCAGCCTTTGAATTTCTTCCGGGGTGCAATCAGCAGTAATGTCGTGATCGCCCTCAAGGATAGTAACCTTGATAATTTCCGGGGATTCCCCCTCATCAGGGTAGCAGTTTTCTGGTGGCCCAGACAAACGCCCAGGAGTAAACCATCCAGGCGTAAATTCTACGGATACCTCAATATCAGGTATTTCATCCTCTGGATCAAAAGGTTCTCCACAGGCAGCAGCTACCAAATTGACATAAGCAATCGGAAGATCACGAGCTAGCTTATGAATAATTGTTTCCAGTGTTGAGGTTGTCACCTACTACCTCCCAAATCACCCAAGTCATCCAGTGCTCCTATAATCCGCGCCATATAACCCCCAACAAGAACTATTACTAGAGTACAGGTTTCAGCAGGAAAAGTTGTTATCAGGTACACGGCTTGATCTACCAGCATTAGTAATCCTCGCAGAAGCAGTCCAGAAAGTTCTGGCCGCAACTCAGGCAGCAACCACTATGTCGGCAGGCCCCGCAAAGAGCGGAGGAAGCACCTCGACGCAGTTTGAGGCCACACTCAACGCACTTAAAACGGCCCTCGCTGTCAGGACAGCCGCCATTATCCCCGTGCGGTGCAGGTCCGTGCCCACAGCACGGATAATCGTCGCAGCGATCCATGTTTTACGTCCCTTCGTGTTGTCTCGATTTTACTCCTCTGCCCGGTTCCTGTCAAGACTCCCGATTCTTATTCCTCATAACAACCAACTGTAAAAGCATCCAAACAATGACTAAGAACCCTGTTTGTGTACTAATAGCCCAGCGTACAACCCCCCACCGATATTCGGGATAACTAGCTAGCTCAACCATCTCCAGAGCGTCCGGTATGTAAGGCAAATCCATAAAGGGAGAACGAAACATTAGTGGCAGGAGAATCAGCAAGACAGCCACTACTAGAAAAGCTGCTGTTTTAAGCTCCTGCTTCTTAATCATGCAAACACGTAATAGACCAAAAGCCCTACAAGAGCCAACTCAAGTGCTACCAGCCACAAAGGCTTGGGAGCATAACCCCAAGGTAGCTCTACAGGCGTTCCCTCAATTTCGGTTTCATCACAAATCCGACAATAGCGACACTTTGCTCCAGTAACCGGGGTATAGGGAGGGACTCCAATGTTTCGCATTGGTGCCCATTCAGACCATTTATGTTCGTGCTCTTTATCCATCCCAACGACACTCATCTCCAGCAGCCCTCTGATTACTGTCAGATTTGTTTTTATAGACCACCAGAGCATACTCAAGGTCCGTAACCACAAGAGCTAGTTTTTTAGCTAAATCCTTATCCCCCCCAAACTCGGGTGCTTTTAGTATAAGCTCTTTAACTAGAGTGCTGATCCCCTTGATACCATGTTCTTTGATGTATTCATCAAGGTTCATCAGCCGCCTCTGTTGCGGGGATAATATCAATGAAGATCGAATTTACATCAACATTGTGGTGCGTTCCATGCTGCTCATAACGAACAACCATCAGCCCGGTTTTCCAGTCAATGCTGATAACATCCCCAACCGGATTACCGGGCAGGGAAACGTCCCTAACTTGAAAAGGGGTCATACCAGATTACCTCTTTATTCGATAACGTCATCGCACGTCATGCCCTGATTGCTCGCACAATCAGGAACGCAATGCACGGAGCAATAATCACAGCCGGAACAATCGCATCCCTTTGGGCCGTTAATCGCTACAAACTCTGGATCACTCCAATCAGCGCCCAACTCGATCATACCCTAGTTACGATTACTGTCTAGGTATGCTTCAACGTCGTCAGCCCTTTGGTGAACCATCAAATGCACAAGCAGCTTTGATCTTTGAGCTTCGAGCCCTGATATTACCGCACTTTTGATTTTAGGAGCCCAGTCCGATGCTAGCATCAAGACCATTTCCGCGTCAATACTCTCAATATCACGCCTGATACGAGTTTTGAATTTCATGCTTTCTTATGCCTGTCCTTTATTTCTTGCATCTTGGTCATATGACGGTCGAACTTGTCCCAGCTTTCCCCCAGGAAAACCCTCAAGATGATTACTTGTCCTGTAGATAGCTTGAATGCAATTCCCTTGTTAAGCGGTCGGGTCGCTTCTATGCTAACTCCGTCAAGCAACTCCAATCCAGAAAGTGATTCCACAATGCTGGGATGGTTGTTGAGGCTTTCCATAAATTGTTTTGATCTTGTCATACAGCTTCCAAGTAGTCAGTCATCGTCATCGGAAATCTCGGTTTCCCCATCACAGCCTTCGACCATGCAGACGCTACTATAGAAATCCGGTCCAGAGGCTACCATCTGACAGCCCTGGTCGTCATTGCGCTCCCAATCGCCGTTTTCGTCTACGATCCAGCCACGAACCTCGTGGACCTGCGCGGAAAACTTTTTATGGGAAGGGTCTTTGGAGCAAGACAACTTCATATTGTCCTCTCTTTCGAGTAGTGTTCGTGTAGTGTTTACTAGCCGTGTCTGCGGTCTAAGCGGTCGAGCTTCCTGCCAACCTTGGTAAGTTCGGCGCGTACAGCAAGCACTCCAACCTCGTGAATAGGGCGTTCTAGGTCGGAAAGATCCCTCTTTCCTTCCATTTGGTTTAACCGAGAGCGGAGAGCATTAGCAGAGTCTTCTAGGTCTTTGCGTTGTTCAGTCATACTTTCATTTTACAGCATCGTGCTGTTTCTGTCAAGGGAAGCCTTTTAGTTTCCCTTTCCTTCGACCATATTACGCAGATCATCAGGCATAGCATTATAGATTTGGTGTTGCTGAGAAACTGGCAAAGCCAGTAAACCGTCACTAAAATCAATCATGCCGTGAAAAGGAGAATCAGGGTCGCACGCAATCCGCAACGTGGCGTGATGTTCTGCGATTTCATCCTCAGTAAGTCTGTTCATGCTTTACTCGTTTTGGTTTTCTTGCGTTTTTTCCTGGGTTTTTGAAAACAATCTCTGCAATTAAGCTGCATACGTTTCCAACTACGACGAACATTAGCTAGTTCATTACAGTCAGCACATCTACCCAGCTTCCACTCACTATAGCTCCACCCACCTAACCCTATCCCTAGACCCTTGCGCTGTTCGCGGGCATGGGCAAAATTAAGATTGCTAGCTCTGTTACTACTAGCCTGTTTCTTAGTAGCTCGTTTCTGTCTGCGTGCTTGCCTCTGGGCTTGCTTTTTACCGGGTTGGTGAATATCACGACTGAAAACGCTTACGGTAGCAAGAGGATTATCATCCCTGATACGATACCAGAGAACATTAAGAATCTGCCGTGTCCTCTCAACAGTAGGTGGCTTTATACCACCCACCACAGAGTCCCAAGCAATCTTGCTTGCGAGGAAGTTTTCTGGCTTACCACAACGCTCCCAAAGCCGCACAAAGGCAGCTTCGGCTTGCGGATCGCCAAGCGCCGCTAGGCGCTCAAGTTGTCTGAGTCTGGTATCAGACATTGGTTTCTACTTGCGAGTATCGGGGGTGGTAGGTAGATGCCGGAAGCACCAGCAATAATCACTTGACATTGGGGGGCTAATACAGCCCTTTGCCTGGCAGCACCCGACAAACTCTGCTTGGTTTGGGGGAAAGCTCAATTCCTTTTCCCACGCAGGAGTATCACTATCCGATGGTCCACGCAGATTTTGGTCGGGCATGGATTCAGCGGTATCTTGAAAGAGCGCCTTGTGCGCCTCGTCAATCCCATTCCGATAAGCATATTCCAGATCGCGTAGCAGCGCAAAGTTGAACTCTGACGGGTTACGCGCAAAAACCACCATCGCATCAAAAAGATCAATACAGGTCTTTCTCAAAGCTGGGCTCGCGCTCTTAGGCAAAATAACGATTGCCTCAAACTCGAACCCTTCCCGCTTATCTTGCTTATCAGACATTCTGTGTGCTCCAGATCGTGTTGTCAATCAAGTGCATCCTACTGTATGCCGTATCTGCTGTCAAGGGGTGCCAAGAAAGGTTAGACCAAAGTAAGGATTATTTGATAGACTGTGGGTATGAACATTAAGAGCACACTTATCGGGACAGCAGCAGTCGGTACTGCAACACTAATCTCTGCGCTCGGTCTGCAATATGCCTACAAAGTAACTGATTTTTACCCGCCTAAGCCGGTTTTCTACTTTGCTACAGGAGCACTGGCCTTCTTTGCTATGGATTTGCTGGGAGCACACGATAAGCTGAAAACACTAACAGCTTAACGAGATTACTCCAAGGTGTAGGTGATTGGAACGGGATTTGAACCCTACCTCCGAGATTTATTACTATCTTTGTAGATTTGGTATCTATGGCGTGGTGGCCGCATCAACCTTTTCTCCGCATGATAGAGCACGTCTCGACGCTCTGCCAACTAAGCTATCCAATCGTGTATTTTGTATTTTTTCTGTTTTCCTCTATGGTTTATAGAAAGTGCCTCTGGGGCCACTAACAGTAAGCTCCGTCATTCCGCAGCAAGTACAACTGCTACGGGACACTGTGCAGTGTTTTCCGACCACATCATGCTCTTTTAAGGACCAGTAGTCCCACGCCCAGACGAATCGGGCGATAATGTTGGCATGGGCCAGTGGCACTCCCGTCTCAGAGCGAATTGTCTTTGCCAGCCTCCTGACAGTGCGTTTCTCGGTCATGCCGTTCCCTTCACTGCCCATAAGGTAACACGGCTCAGGATAGCTGTCAAGATACCCTAGCTTAGAGGCAGATAATCGGCTACCTAGTAGCCAGCAGCACAATAGTAGGAATCCACCAGAGCGTTGCAACAAGCTCTTTACGCTCGACCCAGCTTAATGATAGCTTGGGCCACAGCACAATGCAAAGGCTCAAGAATGGGGCAAATACAGCCCAAAAGAGCGGTGCAAAAACAATGTACCACCACGGGGCGCTAAAGAAAAACTTCATCGTTTGAATTTCTGTAAGTGTATGAGAATGGACGGGACTTGCACCCGCAACAGTTTGATAATGCTGCAATCATCAAAACTCACCAGTTCACTACTTTGCAGAGCAGATCGCCAGTAGGGTTGCTAAATTACCTCACCATTCTTTTTGTATTAGTTTTTTGGTGTTGGAATACTCGGGTAAACACGATTGCTGCGCTTGCGACCAATCTGGATACCAAGGTGGCGGAAAAAGGCACTCAATTCATCAGTGGTAGCCATCTTGCAACCGTCAAAATCAAAAACCTTATCGCCGTTTGGGCGCTCAATAACAACAATGGACTTGTCATTATAGTCGTGAATGGGGTTCGCTTGCTCCCACCGTCCGTTTGTGTTTTGTGCGTAAACGGTTGTAGTATTCATCAGACCTCCTTTGAGACTACCCTAATTTTACTAGAAAGTTGTCTCCCTGTCAAGGGGCGGAGCGTACTGCGTGCTGATCGCGGGCCTTCGCTACAGTTTCAGCTTGAATACGATGGCAGACATCACAAAGACCAGGGCTAGAAACCGCGTCCCTGCAATTACGGTTAGCGCAGCGACAAGTTGCTTGCGATGATGATGCCTTTGCTTGAGCCATTGCAGCGTTCCATCCAGCGACAAAGGCAACAACAGGATGCCGCAATTCAGCCGCTTCTTTTTTCCACTTTTGGTGAGCCAGGCGTACGGGTTCGCCACCGGCCCGGTAACGTATTGTCATGCAGGTATCTTAAACTTTTCAGGATTGCTGTCAAGGGGTGGCTATAGCTATTAAAGACTGAAACTTATTTCAATATCTTCCGCGACCATGATGCGGGTAATGGTGGCTGTGATGTGCGCGTTCATTGTACCGACTTCCATCTTGGTACCGCGTATTTCCCCAGCGTGATGTGGGATGGTTTGCAGCAACTCCAGCGCAGCCGGTTCCCCGCGAGCCGCAATACATTGCAGCATCTCTAGCGGGGTTCTCTCGACTACGCCAGCCATGTAGTCGAACTTGTGCGTGTAGTCGGTGACGTTCATCAGGGACTACTCCTCATCCTCTGGCTCTTTGTTCGGATCAAACTCAGAAATTGGCCCCTCATACCCCAAGGTATCGTAAACGAAAGCCTTCAAGTTGATACTACCATTACTGCCCTGTCGGATTTCATAGTGGTAACCTTGCTTATCGTCTGGGGTAGTGAGATAGATACTACCAATTCCAGTTTTCAGGTTAGCAACAAGCTGCGCTGCAAGACAGCCCATACCATTAGCGTGAGCACCAGCTTGCTGCCCGCTAATACCATTGATAAGGGTAACAGGAGCCAAAAACGCTTTTAGGTCAGCCCCATGACCGCTCCAGTAACCATCCATCTGGCGATAAATAGCCAGAATAGGATGGTCACCATCAAAAACAACTGTAGTAGATCGAGTTCCCATTTTATTCTCCTTCCGGTTGACCGTTGTTTTGTCTTTTAACCTCAGTCAAGGTATCTCTGGCAAGTTTTACTGCATCTTCGAGGGAAAGACGGGGTTTGCGCCACCCAAAAGCTGTTAGCAGCTTGATAGCTGCATCAAAGACCAGGGCTTGTTCCGTGGCCCGTAGCTTTCGTCTCTTATCAAGAGCGGATTCATTAGTAGCCATAACAGTTTCCTTTAGCCACCACACGGGCAGCAAAAATCACTACATCAGGGCTGGTTGTAGGCTTCCTCACGAGCCTCCTCCTGGGCTTCCTCCTCTGCCTCATCCCTAAACCACTCCTCAAGTTCCTCTTGGAGAGCATCCTCGCCCTCCTCGTTAAAGATCGAAAGCCAGTAACGCTCTCTCGTCCAAGGGTGGGGGTCTTGCCCAGACTTAGAAATCTGATCTTCTAGGTTTTGTATCTCCGTAATAGCCCTCTCAACCATTGGGTCGAGAAACTTTTGGGCGTAATCGGGATCGCAGGAGCCATCATAGCCGTAATAGTCACACTCATCGCTATAGGAGCGACGACCACCACCGGAACGATAAGCCTCATAAGCGGCAGCGCCCGCTACTGTATTGGTAAAGGTGTCTTCGGGGATAGCCATTATTCACAACCTCTTTTGATCTTCATGGCTGTATCCTACCCTTCGATCTAGTTACTGTCAATGGGTGCTAGGGCACTAAGGAGTGCTAGGGCACCACGAAAAATCCAGCCTGTTACCAGGGCATCCATCTTGTGGGCGGCAGGGTCTACATCATACTGATAAAGAAAGTAATCAATAAGCTGGGCATCGGTCCTGTTGTCTATTGGCGAGAAATCCCACTCACTGATACCAGTCTTACGAGCGATGTGATACCACAAATCTTCATTGTCTGAAGACCACCCAATATCAGCCTCAATATCAGACCCCGATACGACCCACGTTTCTGCTCTTTCACGAGCCACGTAGTCAATTAGCTGTTCGCGCTCTGCTTCCAAAAGCATGTTAATTCTCCTCCAGCAAGATTCCGAAATGGTAGCTTAGATCGTCAGCGCAGCGAACACGCTTATCAGCTTTATCAGCCGTGATTTTGGACTTAAAAGAGCCAGAGATAAACTCTACCTCCTCACCGCCCACAAACTCCGCAATTACTTTGCCCTCGTGCGGCTTAAACGCTGCCCTTTGCTCCAAGCCTGGACATAATTCGTAATCCTCATCGTCAGGGTCACCTGTTCCAAACTCTAGGAACAGTAGCTTGTTAGGATCTTCGGGATGCTGTTGAAGCTGGTAATGGTAATAAGAGTTGATATAGACCTTCTTCACTTTGACCCCTACTGCGCTGATCTTAGTTCTTTGAGCCCTGCTCGTCAAGATATGCAACAATTTCCTCAGAAAGAGTAATCTCTGCATCCCCGTTCGTCTCAGCCAGGTTTCTGAGAATACCTAGCACCTTATCCGTGCCAATACTTTTATCAAAGCGAAGATCGAAGATGACTTGGCCTGCGTTTCGTTCCACCACATTTCTAAAGCCTGTTTCCCTAGCAAACTCTACAGGGTCTTCCCCCAGAGCCATACCAATCTCCATACAAAGGGGCAAGGTCTGGATAGCAATAAGCGAAGATCCAGTCTTACCCATCTCTTTGCAAATGGTGCGCTTAAAAGCTCGAATGATCTTTTTCTTGATATAGCGACGGGTAGGATCACTCATGTTTCAACTCCTTCATGCCTTCTCCAAACATCCTTCGTCATGCAACAGCGCAAAGTGGGCAAGAGTTTTACACTCGTAGGCCCAGCGTCTTTTGTGTTTTATCCATCGCCGGGTAACGAATAGACCGCCAACAATACCCCTGATATGAAGCAACTCATTGTTACGATTGCCTGCGCCGTAGTTTACTCTGACTTTTAGACCCGGAACAAGCCATTCCTGGGGCAACCTATCCATAACTACAGACCATCAGCCATTGTGGCTTTTGAAAGTTGATTCCCATTAGCTCACAAAACTGTTGCAGCTTTTGGTCCCAATGATTCGGATGCATCCCCGATAGAAAGTGCGAAGGATCTACAACTTTGATAGAATCCCAATCACTGTGCAAGTGGGAACCAATGATCCCCAAAAAGAGTCCTGGCTCATCGCAATAGCCGTGAGTATCAATGATACAACCGGCTTCTGCAATTTCGGGCTGAGGTTTTACAGTCCAGCCAGGATAGGGCTTACCAATCCGCTTGTAAAACTCCTCTTGCCACTCGTAATGATCGAAGATCGGCTCGTAGGAGTCATCATCCTTATCAGGAATCAAGCTAGCGTCTTGCGTAGCAAATCCGTAAAAAACGTCAACCGATGGGCAGTTTCCCATACCAACTCCTGCGCTTTCGCTTACAGTCTTTTGTAATCACAACCAGGCTTAAAACCTACCGATTCCCGAATCTGCGCTTCTCGGTGCCTGCGGTCGGTATCTTCACAGTCGAGAGCGTGTTGCATATCCTCATAGTGCTCTTGATGGCAAAAGCTACAGAGGTTAGTGCCGTTGAGGTAGCTGCGGGGATCATTGAGAGGCGCAATCACCTCGTCCTCTGACTCCTCTACATCACATCTTTCACATTTCTTGATTGTCATGCAGGGATTCTACTCTACAGCACAATTCCTGTCAAGTGTTATCCAGCCGCTCCCGCAATAGCAATAGCCGCAATGATAAAAATGGTACAGCCCACGATTAGTACTTCGATCAAAGTGATTCTCGGTTTAGATCCCCTATAAAAACCTCCCAGACCCAGGCACAAAAAGCGCCTTCCTTATAGGCCCAGGGAAGACCAGTATCAATGTCATGCGGGCTGGAGACAACAGTAACAGTTTTTTCCATGCTACGCGCTATCTGGGCAAAAGGGAACTCTGGAGTAGGGAGCCTGGAAATCCTCCAGACAAATCTCGGCATCGTCACTCTCGTAAAGGTGGTCCCCCAGAGAGATAAACAGAGCACCACTATTCAGCTTTAGCGTGAGCAGGGTAGGAGACATCTTGCTGACATCTACAATGTTACCGCTCTCGTCAGTAGCCTCTGTCACCAGAGCACCATTGACGTGTCCACGGAAGCTGAAATCAATGCGAGGCATAATGCCCTCCCCTTGTCTGCTGTAGATCGTAACCTAGAGCGTGGTTCCTGTCAAGGGTCATGGCCTATCACGCAATCAAACGTAGTTTTCTTCGGCTATCTTTTTTAGGATTCTCGGGAGCGAAACTAAACCAGAGTTGGAACCGCCCTGCTTTGGGGGAGAAAATATAGTGAGCACGCTCTGTGCTAGCTCGGCAACGTAGCCACAAATTGATTATGCAGCAACCAGACCGTATTAGCCAGTAAGAACAGCATTTCATCTAACCCTTTTCTGCCAACCAGCCCAACAGCATCTCTTTCTCATTTTCCGTTGTAGGAAAATCAGAAATCTCCGCATGGAGTGCTACCATATCAGAGTCTAGGTTGGTATCATCCGCACTGTGAAAATGGAAATCCTCAAAAGGGATGGGGCACGAACAGCCACTATCTTCTGCCCAAAAGATCCTACCAGTTTTCGTGTCTTTCCAGACTCCGAGAATATGAAACTCGTAAGACATATCCGGCTGTTCCAGATGTCCTACTACTTCCAAACCGTAGTCTTCGGGGCTGTAATAAATGGTGGTCATATCAAGTTTTCTTTTTGGTTTTCTTGTTCTTCTTGTTTCGCTGCTTGTTTCTTTTCTTGAGCCCCTTGATACGCTTGATACGCTTCTCCAGTTTGGAATTAGCAGGATCAATCGAACGTGTCATTGTTTGGATGAAACAAGAATTGCACGGACAAAACTCGGAGTAGTTAGGATCATTTCCTGGGAAACTGTGTTGCCAAGAATAGTAGGTTTCAGCATCAGAAAACTCCTCTACTAGCTCCTCGCCTTCCGGGCAAAAGTAGGGCTCATCATTGTCATCATCGTCGGGCGGCGGGCTTTCTAGGCACCGCTGGCACTCGGGACAAGTATCAATGTGATACCCAACCACTTCTTCCAATTCTTTTACTGTTTTCTTTGTCCACCAGGTCATTAGTCACTTGCAGTTAGGGATGTTTAATCCCACGAAATACTGCAATTAGGGCAATAACAAGCTACAGGCGGCGGGCACAAAGGGCACCCGCCATGCTCGTAAATCCTGCCAGAATCGCAGTTTTCATGTTCATATTGTTTAGATTCAGGTTCCACAGGGGCATTATACCTCTGCCGCCAACTCGTGTCAAGTGATCCACGAGTTTTTGTTTTTGCCTTAATCCGCTACTAGAACATAACTGTTAGCGAACTCAATGATCTCCTTAGCCTTGCGGCGAATCTTGCTAGCGGACCAGATTTGGGCCTCCCTGTTGCCTCCTGCAAGGTTATGTACAAAGCGAAAGGGTGTAAGTGGTGAATCCGGCCCACTAAAGCCCAAAACAGCAACCAGAATATGCGTATATCCGTTTTCGATTACCCTCTGGCGCTCGTTGAGGATTGCAGTCGTCTCGCCTTGCAAATCCGGGTCACCCAGATAGCCTGGCGCTGTGTAGACGACAATCGCGCCACCAGTTGCCTTATTCCGGCCTTGAGCCTCTGCTACTGACCGACGCAGATACATTTTGCAACCCTCGCGGTAGCGCCTAATGACGAAATCCTCTGGCTGGTCTGCCTCATTGCGCGTAGCAACACCCGGAGAAAGCATATTAACTACGCTCTCATTTAGCTTGATAAACGCCTGCCCAGGAATATCCTGCTTCGCAAAATCAGTGTTCGCAATAGCATCCAACAAAAGAGCGTCAAAACCCTTTCGGTCGAGTACCTTGGTGCCAATAGTTTGTTCCGCAAACGCGGTAACAATATCAGCATTTCCTACTATGATTTGTTCAGTCATTAGCCTGCCCCATTATAGACTTTACTCAAGCCCACGTCGTTCCACCCAATCTCTGCAACACTACGAGTATGGGCCAAAACATCAAGATGTGTTACTAACACCTCGACCTTAGTTTTATCAGACGCCTCAGACTCTATGTCTAGTTCAGCAACAGCCTTCTCAAAGAGAGGGCGGCAGATAATACGAAAGGACATCGAAACGGTAATAGTCGGATTAAGGTCTGGATTCATGTTAGCTCCAAATAGCGCAGCCGGGAGTCGCACCCGATTCTCTGGTTTATGAGGCCAGCGTCGTACTCGTAGACTTCTGCGCGTCGTTTGTTAGAACAGTATAGCTTTACATCCTCTATCTGTAAAGATATGCAGATCAGCATAGCATTGCTGATCTGTAAAGATATGCAGATCAGCATAGCATTGCTGCCAGGCGAGCCAGTTTCCATTTTTGTATGAAGGCATCTCGCTTTTTTTTGTCGGAGCCAAAGTCGAGATCAGTTCCGCTCCCTTGGTGCCCACCGCACCCATAAATCCATAGTTTATTGTCTTTGTTTTTCATAATCCCGCTAATGTCGGGCAAAAAGAAAGTTTTATCGGTGCCACGGTCTTGCCCTGTTCCAAAGAACATGGACTCATCCAAGCGACCATGACGCTTTAATACTGATAATGCCTGCATTACATCGTTGTCGCTCATCTACCCTTCTCGACCACCATGAATATCAAGCATGTTGTTTACCCAGTCCCAGTAACCAAGCCTGGTATCACCGTTAGCAACCTCATATTGCCAATCTTCTACCGGCCAACGTGGATGCTTGCCCCAGTGACCGCCAAGTAGGTCATCAGTATCAGCCATGCTAGGCCCGCTGCCGTTGCTTAGGCAGGGGGCGAACCTCAATCACGTCCGGTCCGCTAAAGCAAGCATTGATTAGAACGCTTTGGCCGCGCACCACCACCGACCGCTTGTTACCCCCGATATTCGGGAAAACGCGAGTCCAGCGAGTGCCTTTGGGGCTACCCTTGGGGCGGGAAAAGAGTCCGTATTGACGCTCGGTGTTGCTCATGCTGCTCGCTCCTGTTGAGTTTGCATCTTAGCCGGGTAGCAGTTTACTGTCAAGAGACGTAGCTAACTGCTACTCTTACCGCTCTTGCTGGCTGTGCCTTTTTCTGTGCTCTCACCACCCAAAGCCCACATCCACGTCAAAACAACCAGAACAGGGTTAGTGTTCCAAAAGCCATAAGTAGCCAGGATAGCTGTCAACAATCGGGGAGCAAGCACCCAACCCAGCCACCACAGAAACCCACCAGAGACAACACTTGAAAATAGCAGTGTTAGCCGGGGAAAGAAGAACAGGAAGAATACGAACCATCCCCCATGCACTGTCCAGAAATCTACGCCAGTTTGCATTTCCATCTTTTACCTCCACTGCCCATAAGGTAGCATTGTAGCCGGTTACTGTCCAGAGATGTCGCGGTCCCAAACACGTTGATGTTTCGGACAATAAGGGCCTTTGTTTCCGCGTTTTAGGGTGCGCGGGCATACTAGAGGTATGCTAGCGTCTAACACATAAGCGCAGCGATCTTTGCGGGCGTGATGGTCCCCGCGTTTCCGTCTTAGGAAACGGTCCCAGCGCCATGCGGCGTAGTTTCTCCATGCATCAACCATCAACCTTTTGAATATCGTAGACAGTGAGCCATTCTCCAAAGCCCTGATGCCTACCCCCTCCCCAATCGCTAGGATCAAACTCCACGTATACGCGCAGTTGTGCAAACTCTGTAATCTCTCCAGTTTTGCCTAGAAGCGACTCAATAACCTTGGTATCAGTGTCGCTCCACCCGCCCGGTGTTGGCTTGCAGACAACTACTTTGTCGCCCTCAGTAAAACCCGCTATGTTCATCTAATCACACGGCGCAATGTCGAGACTGCTAACAGCCCAAAGCCGACCACCAAACTTGAAGACTAGAGAGCCGCTATTGTTACAACAGTCAAAGCTGCTATCTTCCAACCCCTTGGTATCACCAAAAAGTTGAATCAGTTGGTCGAGACGCGCCAAAATCTCGATTGAAGCTGTGCTATCTTCAAGATCATCGTCGCCCACGAGCCCTGTAGTAATACCTTGCTCACCCATTGTAAACTCCTCGCGGACCAACAATCCGCCCGTCCCAAAAACAGCCGTCAGGCCCAATAGCAACCTCTACCCGGCCCAACGCATCTATCTTGGTATCAGAGACTTGGGTAGTGCCAAAAGACTCAAAGGAGCCAAGCTGGATACTCTCCGAATACAAGTTTTCCAGGGTGCATCCAGCAACTACCATCTTTGCAAGAATGATAGCCTCCCTAAAAGGGATTCCTGTAGCTTGGCGGATTGTTTTCCCCAAGCGCATACGTTGCTTCTTCAATGTCATACGAGCATCCTAACCGGGTAGCAAGTTTCTGTCAAGACACCTCCACCAAGAAGAAAGAACGCTTACCTTTCTTAATAACTAAGAATCTATCATGCAACAGATCCGCCAAGCCTACTTGCGCTGGGCCGCTCACCCGTCGAACACCATTGAGGGAGATGCATTTGTCTACCTCAATCTCACGTCTGGCCTTACCACGAGCCTGTGCGCCTTTATGAACGGTCTTAACTATCAGATCAATAAGGGGAATCCCAGCCTCTAGTGCAGCCCTGCTGATAACAGTTTTCGGTGCTTCTTTTAGAGCGTCTACTAAGACTGCTGCCGGGATTGATGTAGGATCATTCCGAAAGAGTGCATCCGCTGCTTGTTCAACACTATCAGCAATTTCTGTGCCGTGAACCAACACAGTCATTTCTCTAGCCAACTTTCGTTGGGCTGCTCCTGGGTTTGTTTTTAGCCCAGCAACAAACTCATTGATTTCGTCTAAAGACAAAAAGGTGAACAGGCGAAGCCTTGCTATCACATCAGCATCGTCAGTATTAACCCAAAACTGTCTGAAATCAAAGGGGCTAGTAAGTTTTGGGTCGAGCCAGATCGCATTTCCTGCGCTCTTACCAAACTTGGAACCGTCGCTGTTAGTGAGCAACGGGAAAGTAATACCATGTACAGTCTTGTTATCCGCTCGACGGACAAGATCCGTACCAGCCGTGATATTACCCCATTGGTCACTACCACCAAGTTGTATGCTGACTCCTCGTGTGCGAGAAAGGTGTAGGAAATCAAACCCTTGTAGTAAGCTGTAACTAAACTCTGTAAAAGAGAGCCCGTCTCCGTCCCTCACAAGACGGTTCTTTACCGAATCTTTGCGAAGCATGGTATTCACGGTAAAATGCTTACCAATGTCACGCAAGAAATCTAGTAAAGACATATCCTTTAGCCAGTCGAGATTGTCTACTAACTCTCCAGATCCCAGCAGGCTACTAAGCTGCCCCATGATCTTTGTTTTATTAACTTGAACAAGGTCCAAGCTGGATAAATTACGCTCACTGGATCGCCCACTTGGGTCACCAATCTGTCCTGTTGCTCCTCCGACAAGCGCAATAACACGGTGTCCAGCTAATTGAAAACGCTTTAGACACAATAGGGGAATCAGGTTACCGACGTGCAGGCTAGGGGCAGACGGATCAAATCCGGCGTAGAGACATTGAGTAGTGCTTAGAAACTCGCACATTTTAAGCTGATTAGGGAGAGTGAATTGGTGTATCAGTCCCCGTGCCTGTAGCTCATCAAAAATCATCATATCTTTACCTTGCCGTTGCAAGCAGTATCTTGCACGGATAGGTAGATCCTGTCAAGAGATGTTTAGTCGTCGTCGGGATCTACAGAGATTCCATTGATCTTAATGGGGTTGTATGACCAACCTGCATCTACAAAAATGTCGCCACTATCATTGTGATAATTCGCATGACGCCACTTGCCTGTAGTAAGATCCAGCAGAATCGTGGTTTCACCGTTAGTAATCAATACTGTTTTGACTGCCAAAGGCACAATCTCCGGCCCAGCCGCGAGCAATCCAGGGATTTGCTGTTGCTGTTCTTGCTCTACCTTTGTAGGGAGAGCCCTAAAAACAAATAGAAGCTGAAGCTGAAGGAAGATTGCTCCTACAAGGAAGCCAAGGGTCTTTTTATTCATGGTAATCCGGTTTTCTACTAAGAGACTCTAATATCCCCATCTTCAATAAAACCCTCAATGCTAATACCAAGGTTTCTAGCGTTCAGACGCATATTAACCTCGCTAATGGCATCCTTCACAAAAGTGATTCGCTCCTGTGCGGTTTGAGGATCAGCGTCATTAACCGCTGATGTATCCACAATCAGCCAGACGTTACTTACGTGTAGTTTCATATTAGCCGTTCTTTAGGCATTGGTAGCAGGGGCCATTCGGGGTATCCGGCAAACGAGCCGAACACAAATAGCAATAACCGGAGTCTACTGCCGACCAGTATTCGTTGTTACTCTGATTGGTTTGTGACTTTGCCACTTTAATCCAGCCGAATATCAAACAAGGTTGGGAACCGCTCGTGCAACATCTTGAGGTTGCTATTACCAGTGCCATAGAACATTGGGTTCATGCCAGAAACAGACCGAACGTCAATGATCTTGCCTTGGTGCAGGACAAAAGAGAGCACACTAGCCTTGTTGCCCTTATCGGGGTCACGCCAACCGAAACCATCGTCCTCGGCTTCCCATGTATCAAAACCAACAATAAAGCGGTCCTGATCGGTGATATAACCGAGATAACACTCTTGATTTTCCTCTGTTACCAACTCGGCAGTAGCTTCCCAGATTGCGTCACTCTGGTAGACAACCTCGAAAACCGATGCCCCGTCATAGGTAACGTCAACCCACGCCAGACTAGCAGCGTTTTTAGGCGTGCTATCAGTGATATTACGCAATTCAAGCATTAGGCCCAGTCCTCGTTGAAATGATCGCTGCACACCCATCCGAAAACGTGGGTAGTGCTGGGGTCGCGGGTAACCGGCTGCCGTTTCTTCGGAAACTCACTAACCGGAATGTTATCCAAGGTCGCCACACAGTCGTCGCATACGACGGTACCACAAAGTACACAATGCGCTGGGGCGTTAAGCTCCTCGGTGTCGAGCCTACTGGACCCGCCGCCCAGGGATCGCTCGCAACCGCTGGGCTGCTGGCAGGTGATGATCTTCTTTTGCTTGGTCGCCATGTTTTCCTCCACTGCCCATAAGGTAGCACGGGCTGAGATCCCTGTAAAGAGAAGGGCTAGTTAGGGCTTAGGAGCCCCAGGAGATAGTCCAAACATCGCTACCCTCGGACTGGTTCAAGCCCTCAAAGTAGATATGGTGAACATCAATTCCACCGAACCAATCAGTTTGTCCACGGGTTTGCTGCTGGTTTTCGCAAACAGCCTTTACCATATCGCGCACGGTAAAGTTCTTACCATTCGGGGCCTGATGCTCCGTTGTTTCACCGTCGCCGCAGTAGTCACTGATGCTACAGCCTAGAGTGATAGCAGGGCTATCAAAAACAACCAGATCCCGCTCAGAGACAGTCAAATCCCTAAAAGGGTCGTCGTCGTTATCCGGCTGATAAACCGTGGGCTCCCAAGTCACCGACAAAAGCGTTGCTGTTGGTGAGGATTTCAGGTTTAGGAGGTTACCAATCTGTTGCGCCTCCTCAGAGGTTTCAATATGGGTTGTGCCGCTCAAGTTATTGAACAGCTTGAACCCTGGTCCCCGGATTTCAGTCTTTGCTGACATTCTGTCGCCCCCTGCGTTGTTCTTTGATCTTAGCCCTCAGACACTTTCCTGTCAAGGGATACCGGCTACCTACGCCAAGGTTGCTGGTTTGAGGCTGTTTGGCTTTTCGCTCTGCACGACTAATACGTTGCTCAATATGCTGTAGAGCTAGCAGTAACGAGCGTAATTCCGCGTCGTCCAAGCCTTCTAGCTTGATACTACGACTAGCAACAATAGGAGCCAGACGTGTTAGCAGATTGGTAACAGTTCGCCTCATTAGTGGTCGTGATTACTGCAATCGCCGCTCTTGCAAAAGCGCCTAAAGCCCAACCACCCCAGCAGGGACGGGACACTGATTGCTGCTAGGTAGATACAAAGCCCACCGTCGAGGAAACACGCTAGCTGGATCATGGTAGCTCCTTATGGGCTGTCAGGCCCGCCCCTGCTTCGAGCTTTGATCTTAGCTCTTTGCCACTTTTCTGTCAATAGATAGGCGATTAGGAAATAGGTGTGCGCTTTCCTGGCTGATAAGGTAAGCCAAAATAGCCTAGAACGAAAGAGGCTGGGGGCTCCCCCTCGCCCTGCCAAGCACCTTTAGGCAGTAAGCCTCGCAAACTCTGTGTATCCCTGCGCTCTTTAGCAATAAGCGCGTAAGCGTCTCCCCAGTCGGTAAACTGGCCTAGCTGCTCAAAAGTAGTAACTTTGCCATTAGTACCAGTCCAGCCCTTAGCTGGACTACCACACGTCGAAGAAACATAACCATCATTACGACGAAAGACGTAGTAGGTATTCTTGGTCCTGGCTGGCTTTGAGATTCGTGGTGCGCCTCTATTACTCATTCATGCCGCTCGATTCGTCAAAAAGAGGCTTAAACCTCTCAATAACTAGACCACAAGCGTGAGTAACAGTGTCCGAAGGCAACCCATCCAGAAACGTGATTAGATCGTCTTGCAGTAGCTCCTGCGCGGCCAGTAGCTTTTGCTGCATATCAGGATTGCTCATAGTCCCCCAAGTTGTATGGTGTTTCTGGCAGGGTATGATGCCCCCTGCAACGCTTTGTTATAGCGGTATTGTTTTACAGACACCCGCTTTTCCTCCACGTCCCCAACCCGTTAGTGTCATCCCTCTATTTAGGGCACAACGCCCAGGCAGAAACTTGTTTTCACTCAGCCCCCGAGATTTGCACTCGGAACCATCTCCTTAACAGGGAGCTGCTCTACTATTGAGCTAGGGCTGAAAAATCATCCTACCAAGAAGCTCATTGCTGTCAAGGGATGCTAGTCCTCATCGTCAAGATCAAAGAAACTACCATCGTTTCCCAGCTTGACGCACTCATTCTCGACTTTATCAGCCGGGAGGATGCTACTACTTTGTGCAATCCAATCACCCAGGAAACAGCCTGTATCCATCTGTTGAGTGATTTCTTCAAGACTGCTATAGGCAGGATCAGGGGCGTCAGCATCGGCGGCTGATAGCACCGTCAAAGTGATAACAGTTTTACGTACTTGGGGCATAACTAATCCTCATCATAACTCTTTTCTTCCTGGGCTTGTCGCTCCAGAAAATCATTGAGGCAGGAGCCGTCTTGCTGGTTGTTAATGTAGTCACAGAGTAGGTCAATCTTACTGGAATCACTCCAGCCCAGGTCATCGCCATACCCATCGATCAAGGTTCGTGCGTCTGCGCTCATGTTTATTTGCCTTCTGGAATGTTTTGGTTGGCAAAAACGTCAATATCAGACTTATCAATATCAGTCTCGTCGGTAAGACGTAGGTTTGCTCCAGCCAGAATCGCGTTCATCATGTTTCGGGATGATTGGTCGGCTTGCTTGACCATATTGTCAATATAAAGCGACTCAGCTTTGTAAAAGGCATCCCGCAGAGCGTCCTGAACCTCACTACGGATAAAAGCTGCTATCTCAGGACCAGCTAGCCGCCATACGGGCTCTCCCAACTGCCAGCGAGCCTGGCTGATAAGATCCTTTACTGGGATCGACGTATCGTAGTTATCAACTTTGAGACTCATGGTTGCCGTTTCTATGTTTTGTGGCGAGCCGCCTAACAGTCTTTCGCCAACTTAATGCTGCTGTTTTCACTGTTATGCTTCGCGTAGCCTAACAACGCCCTATCGACCGTGGGTGTTAGGCGGCTCTGTGGGTTTTCCTAGCTTGCGCTATGCGCTAACAGGCTGCTCCTCGGGGCTGCTCCGCTGGGAGGGCTGCTTGGGGCCGCGCTTACCCTTGGGCGGGCGAACGGGCAACGCTTCCGCACGCTTGGTAAGGGACACCACGACCTTGTTCGACTTAACGTCGGGGTTGTGGCCCAGGAACGCCTCAAGGCCGCGACGACCCGCGCTTTGGAGGCAGCGCCGCGCCTTGCGGACCTTTTGCAAGGTCAAATCCGGCCCTCGCTTGACCTTAGTTTCGCTACTCGTGCTCTTACCCATTGTTTTCTCTTGCTGCGGTTATCCGCGTCGTGTCCGTTGTTGGTTGAGAGTGTATTCTATGTTTGTTGTTTGTTGCTGTCAAGGGATAGCGGCTACTCCAGGGTAACAGCTACCGACCAGTTGCAGGCGTAGTTACGGCCATTATCGTCGCAAATTTGCTCGACACTAACCGCAAAATCACAGCCCAGGATGGTTTCTTCCACATTTTGCTGCGCTTCTTGCACGGTATTGTGGATACTTTCGGTTCCGTCAGTGAAATAAACGTGAATCATATTCTCCGCTCCTACCTGTTATCACTGCTGTTGTATTTGTCGGCTTCCTGCACTAAGCGATCAGGAACCTCGTAACCGGCTTCCTCATAAACGCTCACGAGCAAGATAGCAACGTCATTAGACGCCAAAATAGTGGCCGAGCACCGACGAAAAACGTCTTCTAGCTTTGTTAGCGCAATAATGGCATTAGTGCTCATTGTTCACTCTTTGGCAATCATCTTAGTCCTCTAGCGTTTTATGCAATCCTGAAAGGCTTGAAAAACGCCTGCGGCTATCACTACTGGCTGGCTCGGCTTCGCCTGCGCCTGAGTCATAATGGGTTTCCACTCATCTTTTGTTCGTATTCGTAGACGGCTTCAAGAGTGAACAAAGCATCCCGACCCGGCTTGAAAGACCGTATTTCACCACTCGACCTTCTCCGCCGAATTGTTTTGATCGAGCAGTTATCCCACCGTTCGGCTAGTTCTTTTTCCGTGAACGGCTTGCATCCCGGTCTTTCAAAGTAGATTAGTAGTTCCGCTGGACTTAACATTCTGGTCTTGGCTGCAGTCGGGTCCAAGGGAACCCCCGAAACCGCCCAGGAGGTGACCTTTAGCCAGCCGCTAGCTGGATTCTCATCGGGCTCGCCTTTATCTAGCTTTTCCGTAGCCGCTGCTACGACCTCTGCTTCGGTCAAGGTACCCTCTGGGTCTTCAATGTAATAGTGAACGCTCTGTTCCACTACAAGCACTACTTCACGAGTTGCCATTTTGTGCCCTCTGTTGAGATTGCATCTTAACCGGGTAGCCGGTTACTGTCAACGGGTAGCGTTTCTTATACATCGCCCTAAGCTCCTTACGGCATGGTGGCCGCAGGAGCGTCGGGACATATTACTAAACTAAAATTGTTACTTTATTAAATGTTTGTAGTTGTTGTTATTTATTACCTATTAGCGGCATCACCCTAAGCCCGTGCTGGGTCCAGCAACGGGCAGGGCGAATCAATGTTTTAAGGGCTTCCCACCCTTTTGAGGTTTCGCAATTCTCCAATTCGGGTCCGAATCATGGGCAACCTTTTGATTGCCGTTTAGCTATCACACCTTAAGTACCAGCTTCGTTTCGTTGTTGAGAGCATTGTAGTCTGCTCTCAATTTCCTGTCAAGGGACGCAGCTAACAACCGTAGCTAAAGGTGGTATGCTGATGCATGTTGATGCCCTGAGCGGCAAACAGAGCACACAGATGCTTTTGGGTAATCTGCGGGCGTCCCTTGTCGTTAAGGGGGAGGTAAACGAAAGCCTCCATCCGGCGACCCCGGTAAGCGCCCGATACGAGGGTCAGCTTACGGAATTGCTTGTTAGGGTTCTTATACTTAATGTTGCTGATCATCTCGGTCCTCTCTCGCGTTTAGGGTTTGTATTAGTTGTCGGGGTTACACGTCTGCATGAAATCAAACAAGTCTTGCAGGGTTTCCTCAGTAGTGTTGTTAGCACCAGCCTCAACCTTGGTAACAAGTGTTTGTCGCTGTTCCTCGGTCACAGTAACCCAGTTTACCAGAAACTTACCACACTCATCAAAACAGACAATCTTACCAATCGGGGTTTCCAATACGGCCAAAGAAAGGTCGCGCTCACCGCCGCCGACGCCCATGATACCGCCAGAACCATCCTACAAACGGGAGGGCCTTGCCTGACATCTCAAGCCACTTAGCAAACTTGCTATCTGGATTACTGATAGTAATGCTACCGGCTTCCAAAGAACCTGCCCACTCGTTTAGTGTTTTGTTATTAGTCATTGTCCCCTCATCACCCTAAGCCCTTGTTGTGTTACCAACAGGGGCTTAGGGCTTTTGCCTAGTCTCGCCAGGCAGTGATCTCGTAAGGACCATCACAGCAGCCGCAACAACCGTGTATAACAGTAATGGTTATCCCACCCTGCAACACAATAGTCGCCTCACCGTAATTGTAATCACAATCTTCGACACTTTCAATGACCAAACCCTCAAGCTCGGCCAACGGAATCTTAACACTCATGTTATCTGCCTTTCTGTTCAGACGTGAACAGCGTAGGCTCAGTCAGGCAGGCAACACTCGTATTTTACCGTCTGGGCTATTCCTGTCTATAGATGCTACTCGATTTCGTTGCCGTCCTCGTCAAGCTCTACGCAGCCCTGGGCTAGCGTCTCTCCACCGTCAGTGCTATCGAGTGCAGCCAGTCTTAGCTGCTCTACTGCATTTTCGGCTTCTTCTGCTGCTGTCTATATTGTTCGTCGCGCTTCTCGCGTTCAATACGATACTGTTCCTCTACCATCTTTTCCCATTCGGTAAAATACTCTTTACCGTTACGCGCCGGTTTGTTTGGCTCTCCCTTAGTCCAGGGGCAGCCGTCGCCTTCGATAACAATCATCTTGTTACTGTGCTTTACCAGGCAGCTATCACAGATAACAAAGTAGATTGTTCCGCTCATATCCCAAACAGTAGAGCCATAGTTACCTTGGGTGCGGCACTCAACGCCGTTATCAAAGTTGGATGACTTAATATCAGCCAGCGTTGCCGAAGGGTTTTGTACGGGCATATCACACTCGCACAAAAGGCAGGGGATGTGGTTGTTTTCTGGTAGTGCTTGTTTCATACTAAACCCACAGTATAATGTATTCGTAGCCGCGCTTTTGGGCGGATTCTAAAAGAGCTATAAACTCATCAGACAGACGAGACTTGATCTCCAGAGCCTCATTTTCATCCCAGGCTTGTTCCCACCCAACCTCAACCATGCTAGCGATGTAGCCGCTGCTCCCGCTACTTACTAGGTTATAGCCACCTACGCTCTCGCAGTCAGCTAAGAAATCTTCTAGATGGGCATCTGCAACATAACTCTCAGCAAAGACCAGGCCAGGGGCGCTATCAAACTGTTCAAACTGTGTTTGGCCCCCCAGGGCTCTCTCAAGAGCACGAGCATAGGCAGGATAAAGACTAGGATCAGCAGCAGCTTGACGTTTGAGTGCTCTTAGCTTAGTATCCATATCCATTACACCCCAATGATGATTGGTTCTAGCTTTTGTCCGGTCATAGCAGCCGTCAGCGTGCCATAGTGGTCGTAATAGTGAAACTCACAATTACCCTGCATGTTATCGCGCAGGTAGCTGATATAAGTATCAACCTCGTCGTCTATTCCCCTGCGTTGAGCTTGGATCTTAGCCCTTTGTCACTTTCCTGTCAATGGATAGGCCACTAATGCTTCTTCAAAAAGCCGTAAAAACTCCAGGCACTACCACGAGTTTCACCAAAGTGAGTAACTCCGTGCTCGCTACCAAGGGCTTCGACCTTAGCCTTAATAGCCTTGTGGATTTCCCCTGATACTGCCCCACCAACCTTGATACCAAAGCTGTAGGTCTTACTACCAGTGTAGTAGCCGCCAGCAACGTAGCAGTCGCGCTCAAAGCGGATAAAGCCCTTGTAGACCGAGATAAAGGTACCACGACCCATGTAGGGACTACGACGTTCCCCAACCTGTTGGTCAGAAAACTCGTGAGCGAGGTTTACCAGTTTTTGCGCCAGCGCGGAGTGTTTAGTGGTTACTGCCATCAGGATTCTCCGGTAGACAAATGGGCGACGTGACAAGTCCAGAGACGGCCCAGGGTATCTCTTACGACTCTATAGGCAGTATTGCTGGGATAGGTCATCTTGACTACAACACCTTTGATTTTAGTGCCATTGTCATCAACCCAGCTAACTGGAGCGTCAATCTTAAACATTGTAGCTGATCCTGTCTAGTGATGCAGCGTTAGCTGTAGTCCCAGAAACTCGTGGGAACCGTCTTTAGCCAAGCTACTATCTTTCCGGGGAAAGCCGCTGGTAAAGCATCCTTGCAGTCCTGGCATGTAGGGAGAATGTAACAGCGATTGTCGCCAGGAGTATCATTCCCCCAAGAGAAATAACACTCTGGAATAGCGTCGTAGGCTGAATGAATAGGAAACTTTGTTTCTGTTGTCGCGGCTTGCGATTGGCAACGTACACAGTCGCTCATATCAACCCCAACCCTCTGCTCGGCGCAGGCCCGCTTCACTCTCCCAGGCGTAGTCCCTCTCGGGCACTACAGCGGTCGGGAACACCCTTTCGACGTAGGAGTCAGCATCCGCCTGGGAGGCAAACTGCTTTATGCTCGCACCGTCCAGCAAGACGCTAAAGGCGCAACGGTAATCGCTGCCTTCGCAGTAATCGCACGTCTTATCCCAGATCCGCTGAATAACAACTTTGATAGTGGTGTCATTGTCGCAGCCACAACCGTTATCTTCGCACATGCAGCCGTCAAAGGCGTCAGGGGTGTAGTCAGCCCTTTCCTCGTCAGTACAGACGCACTGATCTAGGCAGCGACAACCGGCGATGGTGCGCGTCAAGCGGGTGTCTGACGTATTCCAGCCGTGATCGTTGCGACCGCAGCTACCGGGACAGCTTGGCTCATCTTCGTAATCGTACATTCGGTCCTACTTGGTGGTTGTTCCCTAGATTTTAACCGGGTAGCAGATTGCTGTCAAGAGATGCTTACCTCAAGTGGTCCATTGTCATACTACCACTGCTAGCTGCACGGTAGCGGACTTTAGCCCAGTTAGCGTTTTTAACACTCTTGTTACGGTCGCCTACCAGTGTGCTATTCTTGCGCTTGATAACAACGCCCTCGCTGTGTGGTAACACCTTTTGTGCTTCATAAAAGCTAAGAAACTCACCATCAAGTGCTGTTTCTGGGAGCATAACACTGGTAAAAGCATCAGCCCCGTGCTTATCAATAGCGCGAGCGAAGATTTCCTCTAGCTGCGCTAACCGCTCTTGGTATGGGAGTAGTAGGTTCCACCGCTTCTTTAGGCGGATAGTGTCGAAAAGTACCAAACGGGGTTTAGCCTTTTTGTTGGTAGCTTCCCGGCGTGATAGCCACTCACCATCAAACTGGCTACGGTCTGGAACCTCCTCCAGTAAAAGGTCAACTTGCTCGCGGATGTGCGGCTCTAGGTCTAGCGGCTTGTTATGGCGGCTAATGGCGTATATCCCACGGCTTTTCAGTAGCTCACAACGCCAACCATCGGTCTTTTGTTGACAGATGTTTTGGCCGTTATCAAGCGACGGAATGTCTTTGGGGCCACGCTCCCAGGGTTTGTCAGGATAGTGCTTTAGGCTAGGCATCGTCGTTCCCTTCACTGCCCATAAGGTAGCATGGTAGCCGGTTACTGTCTAGGGATGCAGCAAGCCCAGCAAGGGTTACTCGTCTGCTTGCTCTTGCTCGTCTTGCTGCTCCTCTGCAAGCTGGCTCTCGACCTGATTGTGCAGATCATTAAGGCTATCGTGAAAAGCCTTTGTGCGCTCAACAAAGCGTTCGTCCTCTGAGTAGTTAGCGTAAAGCACCGCTGCTTCAATCTCGTTATCAGCAATAGCTGCAACATACTCTCTAAAACGCTTATCAAGGTTTGTATCAGCCATGTTTGTCCTGCTAGTAATTCGCCGCCCCAAGCCCCCCGCTGGTAGGTTATCCTAACCAGGGGGGACTCGGGGCTCGTCGGAGGGGGTCTTTTACTGCTTAGGTGCGCCAGAGGGCTTTAGCACTGCCTTGTAGCGGCAAGCGAGGCCCAGGCTGTTGAGCCCTTGCATGATCGCCTTCTCGGTCGGATCAAAGTTGCTGGACTCGTGGAACGCCTTGGTGGGCTTCACCTTGGTAACAGACACGAGGAACGGGGCCAGGTGCTCTTGCAAAATAGCAATTACCTCTGGGTGCTCTGGGGTGCCGTCCGCGTCACAGGCCAGGACGCTGGGGTCGAGCGCCAGGCTGTGCTCAACAATCATCCGACTGTCAAGCATTTCCTCGGCTTCGTCAAAGTCAACAAAGTCGTCGTCGCCCTCGTCGGTGTCCTCACCGTTGAAGATTTCCATTAGGGCGTGAATCGCCTCGTGCTTAATGGTAGCGTCGTCGCCGTACAACTCCACCATATCTTCGTCGTCGCTGCCGTCGAAAAAGTTAAAGGTCTTGTACTTGTTCATGATGTAGTAGCTAGCCACACCGGGATCGACCCGCTTACCGTTTTCGTCAACGCCCGTTGCCGTGACCTTGATAGAGCCGCAATAGCTCTTGCGACTGGCGGAAACAGCAAGCCGCTGCTCCTCAATGTCACCGAACAGGGAGCCCTCTAGGCTCTTAACGGTGCCCTCGGCCAGCTTCATAGCCGCCTTGGCCTGTTGCAGCTTTAGAAGCTCGTCAGCGCGTCCCTCAAGGGTAATAAGGGGCTTATCGTCCTTACGGGCCGTTTTCTTCTTTGCCTTCGGCTTTTGGAGACTGGCGATAAGGCCAGTAACACTAACCTTTTTTGCCTTCGGCTCTGCCTTTACCGCCTTGGCGGGAGACGCTGCGACGGCCTTGACTGTGCGCTTCTTAGCGGCTTTCTTACGGGTGGTTGCCATTGTGTTCTCCGTTGTTGTGAGATTGCAGTATACTGTGAGTCGGAAAAACTGTCAAGGGATAGGCTTTTTACAGGCAACCATCTCGTAGGTCTGTTCCCTTGTGGGTAACAGTAAACCCGTGCCCGTAATACCCGTTATGGTGATTGTAGAGTACCAGAAAAGACTCGTCATCTCCGCTGTGCAGGCGAAAGATAGCAAAGCCGCCACCGTCGCCATCCGGCTGCTCCTGAAAGAAATCAGGATCAAAGACTAGATCCTCCAGATTGGTGGGGCTGTAGTCGTCCTTACTACTCGCCTCGTCGGTCCAGCTATCGTACACTTTGTGTAGAGGCTGCTCTGGTATCTCTTTAATGAAGAAATGACCAAAGGACTCGCAACAGCTTTGATAGGCGTCAAGCCCTACCAAAACATCGTTAATGTCCACAAAGTTTGTTTTGCTGTCTGTCTTGAAAATACGCATTACCGCCGCCTCATTAGCTGCTGCATTTTAACCGGGTGGCTAGTTACTGTCAAGGGATAGTCGGCTTCATCGCCTCAAGCCCCAGCCAGTGTTACTACACTGTGGGGGCTATCGGCAACTATACGTTAGCTCAACACGTTCATGTTGCGCTGAAACACACAATCATTACAAGTAATACCTGACAGATTGACGTGTCGGTGCTTGCTGGGATCAACAGCACCAAAGGTCTTACCACACTCCGCGCAATCAACCGGCACACAGCACTGATAACACTCAATACAGCAAACAGGCGTTCTATACGACTGCACGGTATCAAAGTTGTCACCACAGCGGGCGCATTTGATTGACACAAAAACGAGGTTCGACTTGACCCGATTAGACGGGCGTTTTTGCGTATCCATAACATCTCCTTTCCCCCAATAGGGTTGGTAAAGGTTCAGAGATGTAGGTTTTTGGGTTTCCTACATCGCTAAGGCTCTCGGACCAAAATGGTCAAAGATCCTTTAGCGATGTGGACCCAACAGAGTTTACCGATCAATTCGGCCTCCTGAGTCGTTAGGGGGTATCAAGGCGAGCGTCTCTGTGCGCTGCAATAGCAGACCTTACTGACAATGGCAAAGTTTCACCATAACCGTTGACAATAGCAGGCGCTTCGTGGTCAGCACAAAGTTCGGCATCAATCTCACCACCCTGATAAGTATACTCAGGGTTGTTATCAGTGTTGGTATAGGTAATACCCAGCACCTCAAAGATGTTTTGCCAGTGAGCGTTTAGCCCGTTTGGGTTGTTTTGGGTTTGATCCATAAACCTGTTTTATCCCCAGCCCTGTTGCTTGGCCTTGCGGTCTTTACGACGCTGGATTTCCCGCCTATCGGGTGTAAGGGTAGCTCGGGCCATCGGACTGGTATCCTGATGAGCGCCCAGGCCAAGCCCTTGTGCGCCACGCTTGCGTCCGTTCGACTGTTCCAGCAATACTGGAACAAAGCCTAGTTTGGCTTTGGCTTTTGCCTTGCGGCGCTTTGCACGTTTACCCATTGTTCGTTCCGTTCCCTTGTTGCCCCTATTACGGGCGGCTGGTCGTCTCCTGTCAGAGATTTTGGATTTTGTTAAGTTGCGCGGGGCTCAGAGCCCAAAGATCAGCGCGTTGTAGGTGGCTGGAGGCTCCCGGAAGGAGGAGGGGGAAGGAACCCCCAGCCTTTGTTTTACTAATTGTAGCTTTTCTGCTACATTCCTGTCAAGGGCTAGCCGTAGATAACGTCGCCCAAAAGCGAGCATTGCAGGAACACGTCAGCCGTGATAACGTCGTCGCCTTGATCTAGGAAATCCGCAAAGTGGCGCGGAAACTTGTTAGCCATGATCTTTAGACCACGCTCCATAGCTGCACGGTCAAGCTGATAAACAATAGGGCTATCCCCATACTTGTCAATCAGGCCAATGGAGCCGCCCAGGAACGGCACGTCGATATGCCGGTAAGTGCAGTCGGGGTGATTCTCGATCCCCTCGGGGAGATACTCAACAATGATAAAACTGTTGTAGCTCCCGCCTTCCATGATGTTGCAGAGAAGATCCCAGACGCGCTGCTTTTCGATCTTAACAGGCGTAATGATCGTGAAATCTTCGACTGTTGCGGGAACCCCCGGCCAGTCCAAGCCCGTAATGTCGTCGGTGTCAGCCATGATCGTTTCCCTGTTGAGATTGCATCTTAACCGGGTAGCCGGTTACTGTCAATGGATGCTAACTCTCTAGTAGCTCTCCGTCAGCGGCAAACTCAATCTTTTGCTCGTTGACCCAGATGCGAATGTTAGGGACCATCGTGCTGGGATGCGCGTCTGCCTCCTCTAGCCCCTCGGAATCAATGTCCACTATCAATTTTCCGTCTGAGCCTCGGTAAAGGGAAACCTCCAGCCCGTCCAGTTCAAAGTTATGAACAACGCGCTCTGGCTCTGCTTCCGGTAGACCCGTGATGTCGCTGTCAGCCATAATTCCCCCTCGTTGAGTTAGGTTGCATTGTAATCGGGTAGCTGGTTACTGTCAAGATAAGCTAGAACTCCGCATCGTCTTTCTTTTTCATAGCGTAAGCAATAGCTCTCTGTGCAGTATCAACGCTAATAGTGGGCACTACCAGTTTGATCTGCGGGTTGTAAACAAGCCACTCGCCCGCCCAAGCAACGGCTGCTTCGGGTGTATCAAAATTACCAATTAACACGGGATCGTAATTGATCTTAATGGACCAGTGTGATACCGTGTAACCCTCACCCATATTACCGGGTGATACAATTCTGATATTGTCGTTTTGCAAATTACCGTCCTCGTTGTTGTTATCAGCCTTGTTAGCAGCCTTGTTAGCAGCCTTGTTAGCTGAAAATCGCGCTGATCTTTGATCTTAGCACGCCGTCACTTTTCTGTCCAGATATAGCGGCTAACTACATCCGCTGCATGAACCGTTATCAAGCTCTTGGTAGGTCGGAGTTTCCCCGCAATGCTTACACTGATAGCCTTCTGCTAGGTTTTGACATCCCCAGCCTTTTAGGCAGCGGTCGCACTCGCAACTATATTCACTCATTTATTCCTCGTCAAACTCGGGATCATCACGAGCGGGATCGGGGCAACAATCGGGACAAAGCCCGTTATTGTCCAGATCACTGTTACGAGTTTCCTGCTCGCATCTGTCGCACAAAAGAGTGATACATAGTGCAAAGATACAAAACCCGTATTCGTCGGAAAGCGCGTCAGCAACGTATTCGCTGCTTTCGTCAATTCTTACCATCGTCTCGGTTGGTAGATCAGCGGGAAGCCCGTCAGTATCCCACTCAATATCAGTGCAATAGTAAGTTTTCATCTTTTCTACTGTTCCGGCTTTACTAAGCCTGGGTTTCCAGTGCGGATTCTATCCTTTACAGGAGATACTGTCAACCCATGCGGGAAATAGCAGACAGGGTAGCTCCCCAGGCGCACGTATAGTGCTTTACCACAATCTTCTTGCTTCTCGGGTAAAAGTCACAACGGTTACCGTGATAACCGGGGGTTTCCGACACGACGACGCTAAGGTGCTTACCACACCCCTTGCAGACCGCCTCTTGCTCTAGCTCCACCCCAGCTTCGGAGAGGATAAATGCCTTGCGCTTTCGGCAACGCTTGTAGTAAGCGAGCACCTCTGCGAAAGAGTCGAAACGGTCGTAAGCGCCGCGTTTGTGATGTGGCATGTTGTCTCCCTCACTGCCCATAAGGTAGCATGGTAGCTGGTTACTGTCTAGTGATGCAGGCTTCTAGCGGTTATTCGCTGCGCCTTGAACCGCTGACTCAATTCCCTCAATATAGGCCAGCGTCGTAATGTCTATACCGGCGCAAGCGTGGCCCAGGATGAGGGCTTCGATACCCAGCATGGCGTCGTTGTAACCGCAGTCAGAGCAATAGCCCCTATCCATTTGTCCGCACTCACATTCTTCCTCCAGATCGGAGGAAATGCTGCCCCCAGAGTGGATCAGGATGCCGCCAGGACCGGGAATCAGAGTGACAACAATGCCAAACACCGGCAACGTGATTTCTCGGTTAGCCACTTAAATCTCCCAAACGTCCGGGTAATTGAAAAGATCCTCGTAATCTTCGTCGTATTCGCCGTATTTAGCGTATGCGTCGTCGTCCAAGTCGGACCCCTTTGTCGGTGTTGTTCTTCGCATCATAACCGGGTAGCCGGTTACTGTCAATAGATGCTAACAGTGCGGGTTTCGCGGGTCAGCCAGGCTCCTGCCGTTGGCTGCTAGCCCTTCGACAATACTGATAAACTGTTCTGTAAAGCCCTCTAGCGTCGTTTCGCTGCTCGGAGTGCCAAGAGTCCACTCCCTGCCCGAAAAGGAGGTAAACCCTTGCGGGGTTAGTGCTATTGGCGTCGTCTGAATACGCGAACCATCTGGGTATCTGGGGTGTCCCTGGGTTTCCCCATTAAGCACAATGTTAGAACACTCAGGGGGACAGTAAACGCCCGTAGTCTGGAATGACCAGTTATTCAAAGTAGTCATGCTGCTCCCGCTCGCTTGTTCTTCGCATCATAACCGGGTAGCTGCTTGCTGTCAATAGACGCTGCTGTTTCCTAATCAATCAGTTCGCTGTTAGAGCAATCGTGAATTACGGCCTCGGAGGCTCTTTGGGCTGACCCCGCCAGTCCGATCAGAATCTCGCGCTGTTGCCAGGGCTCGGCGTCGTCAGGAACCTCTACATTCCGCAAGGTTACTGAGAAAACAACCATTGCCATATCAATCTTCGCCATTACTACCTCTTTTCGGTATTAGGGAATTAGTGGTGACCGTAATAGCCACCAGCCCAAGTTTCCTTCTCGCGGTAGCTAAAAGGGTCGTCGTAGGCGTCCGCTCCGCTGAACAGGCTGATAGTGCCGTCGTCGTTCTTGCGGAGCCCCATGTAGAAGCTGTGCGAGGCGTTACGGCCCACGCTGTAAAAATCAATTCCGTCTTTTGAGAAAGACGTAGGATCGCCAGGGCAGTAAGAGATAGCGGCACGTAGCGCGATAAAGGCGTTCTGGTCGCCATTGTAGCGGGCGTTCGCAACGTCGTCTGCAAGGCAGATACGAGCGCGGGCAATCTCCGTATCCTCGTCGCGCATCGCGTGAATTAGCGCGATAGTGGTAGGATCTTCGATAACCCTATCCTTCTCCTCTGAGCCCCGGCCAGAGTCCAGAAAGACAGTCCCATCTTGGAGAAGATTGTACTTGACATAATCGCGCCAGGAGTAAATATGCTCCTTCCAGTTGTCCTCGCCCTTTTCCGCGTTAAAGCGGTCGCAGATTTCCCTGGAGGGCAGGGGGCCAGTCACGGGCACACTGTAGCCGGTGTACTCGATATAGTCACCAGGCGCGTCGGGGTCGCTCTTGCTGCCGTAGCAGCTTGCGTTTAGCTGGCGGGCGTGGAGCGGCGTGTTGTCTTCGTTGTCTTGCATTACGTGGATTGTATCCTAGAGGTTTGTTGCTGTCCAGAGATAGCGGTCTACAAGCCGCTTTTTCTGGGGGACAGCTTGAGCCAGCCAACAGGCAAGGTGACCAGATCGCCAGCCTGAGTGCTTGCGGTAATGTTCAATTCACCATCCCGGTCAGTGAACACCGCTACGACCTCGCCGCCCTCGGGGTGCAGCTTGAGCCAGGGCAGATCCGTCTCGGGGCAGGCGTCCGCATAGCGGATAGCCGCTTGCGTGTTTTCCGCGCTAAGGTTTACACGCTTGCCAAGCAAATTGGTCTGAACATTGGTTTTTGCAGCCATGATCGCCCTCCGTTGTTACTCTTGCATCGTAACCGGGTAGCTGGTTACTGTCAAGGGATGCAGCAGACTATCTACGTTCTGTGTATACCCTAATCTCATTAGGGGTTTGCAGGATTTCGTTGTTAGCAGGATTGATGTAGGTGCCTACCATGCCCTCACCGCTGCCCTGTGGGACTTGGCCCCACTCGTAAGGACTATCAGCGTCGATCCACGAATCTGGTAATCCGTGCTTGCGCTCTGATATTCGTTGTAACAGTTCTGAACAAACTTGTTCGACTTGTTCCCGGCTCCAATTACGCCAGTATGTTTCCATATAGCGATCAAAGATGGTTTGGTAGTTTGTGCCTTTGTGGCTATAGGCAATATAGCTGTGGTATCTACCGGGAGCCCACGGGCGCGTCAAAACAAAGCCGTGAGTATTAGAGATGATACCAAAAATCTCGTTAGGCTGCACGTCGCCCTGCAAAACACTCTTAATACAAAAGCTAAGGCTCATACCAAGCAATCTGCGCCGCCCTACGCGCTGCTTAGTGCAGAGCAAGGCTTGGTGGGCCTCTCGGCTTCCTGTAGCCGCCTGACGCTCTAGCTGGCGAATCTTAGTGTCCATTACAGCCCTTCCATAAAAGCGCGTATCTCGTCGTCGGACGGGCTCCATTGAAGCCCTATCACTTTACGACTAAAGTTGATTGCGTCTACTCGCCAGCTAATACCAGAAATACGTTGCTCTGGGTTTTGTACAAACTCACAAACGCCTATCTCTGATAGGAACAAAACGACGTTGCGGACGCTTTTACGGCTTACCGGAACACCAGCAGCTTGCGAGTAGTGGCGAATTGTAGCTTCTTTCGTAAAAGCTGGGTTACTTGTGCGGCCTGCTATTCTCCGCATCATAGTGGCAAATACGGGATCTCGCTTTGCGCGGACTTTAGCTATTTGCTCTGCGTCTGTCACGGTTCACCGCTCTGGATAACTGGTTAGAGTTTACTCCAGCAAGCGGCTACTGTCAATAGATGCAGCCGGTTTTCCTAAACGGGATGTTCTCGCCTTTTAGGAGGCTAAGGAAAGCTGCTTCCTCCCCAGGATCGCTAAAGCCAATCTCGATCTCCGGGTGGCCCCAGTGATTAGGGTTTACCCAGACGCCAGTAGGCAGCTTGCCGTTGACGAACACCGCGCCGCTGACATAGGCGTAATGCTCATAAGCGGAAACAGCAATACCACTAACACTGTGCGGCAAAGGGCCGATGGGCTCAGGCTTTGTCATTATTTCTTTTCCGAACGGAAGAAAAGCTGTCCCTGGAACACGCCCCAGAACAGGCGACCGTTGCCGTAGGTGTTGCGACCAGCCTCATAGGCGTTGAGCCCTTGAGCAATCTCGTGTAAGACGTTAGGGCGCTTACCAAGCGTGCGAACACCGTCTTGGTAGTAAACCTCGTGGTACAGGTGACCAACACCCGCTGCCGACATATCCCGCGCCCAGTGCGCGTGAGAAAGAGGGTAAAAGCTGTTTCCAGCACTACACCTATTCCACTCGTTGCCCTCGTCGTCGAGAACGTAACGGCGAGTGTAAGGGTTCCAGCGAGCGCCACAACTCTGGCTGTGCTCGGTGCCCTCAATGGTAGTGGGCACGGTGTCAATGCTGTTTTCGTCGGTGTGGTTCATGCTTGAATTATACCGGGTAGCCTGTTACAGTCAATAGACGTAGGCTGCTTTAGTAACTTTCTCCAGCGGCCAGGCGGCGGGCCAACTCGACCTTTAGTGGTGCTAGCTTTTCTACCAAGCTGGTATCAGCTTTGATAGTGGCGGAAAGAGTAGTTAGCTTCTTTGCGCTATAGCGAGAGGCACTAAGGACGTGTTCCGTGTAGCCGATTCCGGTCATTAGCGCGAATCTGCGCCAGCCGGTACCGCCGCTTTCCTCCGCTACCTCAACCCTTGCACGCAAGGTGTAGCCGCGACCCTTGCAGTAAGACACGCTGGCTACCAGCCGGTCTTGCTCGGCCTCTCGCCCCTCGCGGCCCTCGCGGGGCTCGCCAACAGCCTCGTCCAAGATTGTGATACTGCGGTTTCTGATAGCTTGCATAGTTCCCTACTCTGTTGTGATTATCTTAACTTAGTGCCTGGCGCTTGTCTAGGGATGCTGCTACACCCAATCCTCAACAAAACAATTGCTACACAGAACGCCGCTGCACGTATCATGCTCGGGACGCTTGTTTTCTCGGAACCGTTTGATAGGGATTTTATTGGTAGGGATATTGTCTAGCCATGCGGCACAAACATCGCACAACACCGTTTGACAAAGGATACAAAGCGCGGGGGCTTCTAGCTCCCAGGCGTCGAGCCTGCTAACGCCTTCGCAGCCGTTGGGTTGCTGGCAAGTTCTATTGCTCATCTTCCACGCCCTCTCACTGCCCATAAGGTAACATGCAGCGCATGTTCCTGTCTAGGTATAGCCCATCTTTGTGAAGAAAGTAAACGCGCACTAAGGTCGGCTTTTTTTCGCCTGTTAAGTTTCACCTTAGCGCCGTTTACTGCTTACCAGTCGTTATCATCTTCGACTTTGGCTTCGGCCTGTTCGCGGGTTAGACCCTGCGCCATATAGGCGCTAATGTCCTCCTCGTGCTGCGCGTCCATCCAGGCCAGGAAACGGCCAGGCTCGCGGGGCTCCTCCGTGGGCTCCTCGAAAGCCTCTGCGGGCGGCTCAGGGGCTTCGACAGGCTCCACCACAGGCTCTACAGCGAGCACTACAGGCTCCACAGGAGCGGGCGTGTCCGTCGCCACCTTGGTCAGCTTACGGGCGACCGTAGGAGCCTTAGCGGCGGGCTGGGGAAGCCTGCTACCCACTTTAGGAGATAGCGCCAATTCCTGCGGGCGGATAGCGTCGGGGTGGAGCACGAGGGACTCACTACCACGCGGGGAGTGATCTGTCCAGACAACCTCGCAGACAGCACAAAAGCTGCTAGGGGAGGGCTTTCCGCGCTTCTTATCGGTTTTGGTAAAGTGTCCGCACTCAGCGGGGCGAACCCACTTTGCGAGGGCGGGCAGCGCCTCACCCTTGGGGTGGTGCTCACTGTAGGTCGCGTCACAGACGCCACAAACGGCGTCACGTTGCGGGCGACCCTTGCCTTTGTGGCGACGGGTGAAGCTCGTGCATAGGTGTTGTTCGGTCATAGTCAAGGTGGTTCTTCCTCGTTGTGCTTACGCTTTTCATTGTAGCGAATCCGAGATTCCTGACAATAGATGCAGGAAGATTTCTTATTAGCGTTTTAACGCTAAACTGGCTCACCCGCATCATTTACCACAACCTCACCTCTGTAGGTTTTGATAGTGCGGTAAGGGCCGTTAGGCTGTAGCGGCTTTTGGTCTACCACAACCTCCTCACGCTCGGAGCGACGGACTGCCCTACGCGCCTTGCGTATCGCCTTGTTAGCGGGCTCTGCGTGCGCTGTACAAAGCCCTGTTGGCTCCCACGTATCTGGGTCGGTGGTAGCTGAGTCACCACAAAACCGACAGTGCATTTTACCGCGCTTACGAGCCATATTGTCCCCCGTCCCCGAAAACCGCATCAACACCGGGCAATTTCCGTAGCTCGGACGCGACCAAGTTACCAGCCATAATTGTCTGGGTAGTGAACCTTGAGCATCTTTTGGGTCAATTCCGCCGCGCCCTGGTGGAACATAACAGCCACGCCAATGGGCACTAGCTCCGGGTTAGGGCGAAACGCCTGGCGGATGTAACCGCCAATTTCCTCGGCGTGCTCGCGGCTAGTCATAGCCAGTACCGCGATAGCTGCGTCTAGTGCAGCCTTAATGTCGGCGGCTGGAATTGTTCGTTTGTCGATCATTGGTCCCCCCTGTATCGAGTTTGCATCTTAGCCTGGTAGCCATCTACAGGCAAGAGATGTCGCTAAGGAAAAACTCTAAGTTACGATACCCATCGGTGGTTTTACCTCCTGCAATATCGTTTAGTGCTTGCTGCTCAAAGCAAGCAAGACACTGTGCGTCACCATTAGGTCCAATGGTATCGCTAGTTAGATCCTCGCCGCAATAGGCGCAATAACGGTCACCCGGCTTTGCGTAAGATATTAGCGAGGCCCAGGCGCTAGCGCAATTAGCGTCAAAATCAGCCGGTAGCGCGTTGTAGGGGTTTGGCTTGCTCATTGCTGCATCTTAGCAGATAGCTGCTTACAGTCAATAGATGCAGCCGGTTATCCCCGGCTTTGTGTTACGTTGCAGTTGACACGCAAGATGTTGCCATTGCGGTGCAGTTTGTCCCCTGCGTGCGCGTTCATATTGCCCTTAGCACTAAAGCGCGGACACGAGAAAGCCAGTACCTCTTTTGTGCCATCAGGCCACTCAATCGTAATACGACTGGGGAACAGGCTGGTTCCGGCCCCGGTTTTCTTGGCTACCTTTTTCTTAGTTACCCGCTTCTTAGCAACGCGACGTGCCATCTGTGCCCCCTGTTGTTATGCTTACAGCATAAACAAGTAATCACTTACAGTCAATAGATGTAGCCTCTTTGCGCTGATCTTTGATCTTCGATCTTCACTCTTTGCCATCTGGCATCATAGCACGGCGCGTTTGTTCCAGTCAATAGATAGCGTTGATCTTTGTTCTTTGATCTTTTTTACGGCGAATCTGGTATTCTAGCACGGCGCTTTGTTGCTGTCAAGATATAGGCTCAAAGATCAACGCACAAAGATCAGCGCCATCTTGTTCATCTTGTATGGTAACACGCCCGCCTGCGACCAGTCAATAGATACCGTAATAGCTGCCGAAAAAAGAAAAGCTGCTAAAACGCTAAATATCCGTGATGCAGCTTTTTTGTCAAGGGGGAAAAGCGAAAAAAGTTGTCAAGGGAAAAGCGAAAAAGCCCCTATCACTATCCCAGCCGCGCCGGGTGTGATAGAGGCTTTTTCTTGCTAGTGCTTTCCTGCTATCGCTGCGCTAAATAATTAGCACTCCAGCGGTGTAAGCTAATGACGCTAACCGCGCCAATCTCTCCGAGATTCGGGGCTTTTGTTACAGCGGTTAGGCTGCTTCAATCATTGGGAATATCGCCACCCCAACTAGCCGCTAACTAAGCGGCACGGCGCTATTTGTAGCCACCTCTGCACTGGTAACAGTGATATTACCCAGGGAATCCCACCTCTGCACTGGTAACAGTGATATTACCCAGGGAATCCCAGTTACGGCGACCAGGCTGCTTTGCCATAACGTGCCCCGTGAAAGTGTTTTCGACACAATCCTCGGTCACGAGGGTTACCTTGGTGCCCCGCCCTGCCTTTCGGAGCAACGCTGCCTTGATAGAGAGCTTACGCGGGTCGCTGCTGTTGACGTGCTTCTTACGTGCCTTACTCATGTTTTCTTTTTCCTCTTTGTTTGTTTTGTTTTGGCAAGTTTAGCAAGTTAGTGTTAGCCGTTAATTGCGGCCTCGGCTGCGCCCTGCCCGTTGTCGGGGTCGTATCCCCACAGCGTGAACCCTAGCACGCCACCCTCTAGGCTCTGGTAGGACGACGGCTTGACACCTAGCTCGTCGTGCAGAGTCACCATAGCCTTGCAGCCCCGGTGGCGCACGCTCTCCTTAGTGTTAATGCCTTGCCCGATCTCCGCGCAAGAGGCAAAGTAGCCCTCAAGGTGGTGCATCTCTTGACGGGCTTCTTCGACCGTCATCTCGTCGTGGTGCTTCCAAGCCATAGTGGTGATTCCTTTCACTGCCCATAAGGTAACATGCAGGGCATGTTACTGTCTAGGTATAGCGACTGGTTTTGTTTTTTCTTTTCTGGGGAGCGGTTTAGCGGGGCAGTAAGAAAACTAACTACCCCACTAAACTTTAGCCGCTACTCGTCGGTGCTGTCGGCCTCGTCCTCGTCGGAGGGCTCGGGGTCACCCGGTAGGCGCACCTCCTCTGCCTTAACCGGCTCCTCCCGGCCCAGGCCGCGAGGGAAGCCAGAGGGCATGGCAGAGCGTAGGAGGCTCGCTGCACGCTCCGTAGCGAGTCGAATGGCCTCTGGGTGCCACTCCTCCTCGTGCTTGTCGCAGGCGGCTTGCAGGCCCTCTAGCTCGCTCGCTAGGACGCGCTGCTGTTCGGCCTCAACCTCCGCGCACAAAGCCGCTAGGCGAGATTCCCAGTTGCAGCTTTCCTTTGCTTGCTTTCGGGCGTCGGCGGCGTAGTGGCTCGCCAAACGGCACGCCTGACGCGCCGCGTTAGCGCGAATGATGTCTTTGTCGAGCGCGGCGAATTGTGCCAAGATACGCCCCTCCAAGATAGCCTCTAAAGCCAAAGGCCGCTCTTGCTCGTGGCTATAGCCACGCTCGGCGTTTTCTGGTGATCGCTTTGCGATCATCTTCATGGCCTGGCTCTCGCTGAACGTCTCGCTCGGACGGTCGCTGGGGAGCCAAAAGCGAAAGGTGACTGCCT